>Ga0131853_10009970_pt1 | contig 17401 bp, 13 predicted proteins | sample TergutLab28metaG_FD_92764 | JGI IMG/M metagenome (GOLD analysis project Ga0131853, IMG submission 92764) | Labiotermes labralis P1 segment gut microbial communities from Petit-Saut dam, French Guiana - Lab288 P1 (version 2) (version 2) | ecosystem: Host-associated > Arthropoda: Insects >... | reverse complement strand
TTAATGGTAAGGAGCCAAATGTACTTCCAACATGATGGGGCTCCCTCACATTACACTCGGCACGTGAGGGAGTACTTAAATGAATCCTTCCCTAACCGCTGGTTAGGTCGTGGTGGGCCCGTTGCATGGGCACCGAAGTCGCCAGATCTTACATCTCTTGATTATTACCTCTGGGGCCACATGAAGACGTTAGTGTACGAAACTAAGGTCGCTTCAAGAGCAGTACTGCACGATCGTATTTTTGCAGCGGTTGAACACATACGCAACCATCCAGACAACGCTGCTTCTGCTACTCGGTCCCTGCTCATGCCTGCCGAAAACTGTTTAGCAACTGGAGGAGGACACTTTGAACAATTACTGTAAAGCAGGTATTGTATTTTAGTACAGTTATGTAGTAGGCTTATACAAAAATGCGTAGTCAGCAAAGTTAAATCAGTACTTCCATATTGCTGAATATTCATGCGCCATGTAAAGTGCTTGGAAACCTAAGGATATCTACGGCGTTAATGCGGGTGTTTATGTAATTCAGTTTAATGGCTTTATGTCACTCAGATGTTAATTACATGTTAAGTACAGATATTAACATTACAGAAGCCACATGTTCCTGCCAGTTTTAATATGTATTTGGTAATCAATAAGTGTGTAACAGCTGTCAAAATTTCAAACTTCTCTGGCCATTATCTCCGTAACCGTTCAACTTTGGATATAGGTGTTTCGGGTTATATCGGCATACTTTAACATAAGGAACACTCTCCCGAAGTCTGGCACATTCCTCCTGGGACACCCTGTATATATAACCAAAATGTGAGGCGAAGGGGCAAAGGAAGGAATTCTGACGGCAGCATGGCTCCAGCGATGGGACGAGCGAGAACCACAAGGAAATCCGCCAGACATACACAGGATACCACGAACCTTCGAATACCTTCGTATCTATGCCCTTGCATGGGCGTACTTACAGCCCAGGAGGCAGGAAGAAACACTCCGACACTTAAAGCGACGGGTGTACGGAACCCTGAGAAGCATGGCTGCAGCAGCGACTCCACCACGAGAGGTGCGCGTAACGCAAATCCAACCAGGAATCGAGTGGGAAAAAGTGTTGAATAATCTCCACAGCATACCAACATCCGAGGGAGCCAGATCAGCATGGTATATGGTGCTCCATGATTTACTGCCCACAAACACAAGACTGAACAGAATTGGGTTGGTGGAAACGGTGGACTGCACACTGTGCGGAGAGAAGGATATCAAGGTCCACGAACTTACGGAATGTGGGGTTGGAGAAGAAACATGGGAATGGACCCGTATATGGCTGGAGGTGATACACAGAACGGATCGGAGACGTATTTCCTCTGGCTGGCTCCTGGGGCCCAGTTTCCGCCTTTGGCCACGACAACGACATCTGGCGACACTGTGGATCCTGGCGAACCTAGTATTCTACCTATTACATAACCGTAGAACGCGGTGGAAGAACTATCAGGAGAAGAAGAGGTGGGAAACCGTGGGCAACTATGTGGAGATACTATAGTCAGTGCCGAAAGCCCCCATCCCCCCCCCCCGCCCCGACGGTATAAACTTGGACAATTGAGTGAGATAAGTACATCCTTATCGCGAGGGGCTGAGGAGAATGGCGATAACCCTGGAGCATAAGGTACACAGCAATAACAAGTAGCAACGACCGGAGCGTAAAGCGACAGTGACAAAACAGTTCCAAAGCATCAGGGTGGGTAATGATCAGGGGTGGTAAAACAGCGAGAGTCTGACAGACAGTACAGAAACTGCGGCCAGTCCGCCTGATTCTTGGAAGGTTGAAAAGGGTGTGAATTGGAATGTAACTGTAATAAGGCAATAAATATGGATGAAAAAAATCGCAGCTGGTGTCATTGGAATTTTTCATTGACATAAAATTCTTCCGATCGACTCAGCCTCTAACAGAAATGAGTACCAGGAGCATTTCCTTGGGGTAAAGGAGGCCGGTGCGTAAGGGTGACAACCTACCACCATCCTGTGCCGTTGTCATGAAATCTGGGAACCTTAACTTCTGGAACCATCTGGGCCACTTCTGGCCTGTAATGGGATTGCTTTACCTTTTACTAATCCACATACTGAGAATTATGAATCCAGTTCAAACTCATATTATTTTTTTAATAATTAGAGTCCAGGAGGAACAAAGTGAGGAAAGTGCTTTTCTTTTTCGATGGTCCTCCGATTTCCGAATTAGCATCACTGTCTGGTATGTTCCCATGCTTCAGTCATTTGTCTCTTACAGGTAGCCTCGTAGATGGGTATGGGTAATTGGTGAATTGATACTGACAAGGGAAAACAAAGTGCTCAGATAAAAACATGTCCCAGTGCCACTGTATTCATAAAAAAATCTCACACAGACTGCTCCGAGTTCGAAACCGTGCCCCGCAGTGAAATGTAAACAGCAACCTAGCGATGACACAGCCCGAATTCAAAATCAAATTTCAATTCCTACTCCACAAAGCAAGCTACGTCTCCCTTACAAAGATAATCCGTTACATGCTGTTTAGACGAACAAATATTTATTGTGATAACTGTGTGAAACACAAAAATACACCGTGTGGGAAAATTGTAGTGTTTTCCCGTGTTAATGAATGTAGTTTATATAGTACAGCGAACACACAGCAGCAAGTCTTTCCGAAGCGTTGTTACATATATATATATATATATATATATATATACACAAGCCTACCTGGCCCTATACCCCAAAAGACAAATATTCAAATGTTAGAAGGTTTATTTTGCCCGAAAAGACATTAACTACCCGGAGGATAAAAAATTTAGTAGCTAACGAAATGCATGCGAGACAACCCTACTTACAGATACTTAACTCAGGTGGTAAGAAGCTTACCACCGTTGTGATATGTAGTACGTCATTGGGAGTACTTACAACAGCCCGCTAGTACAACCTGCCCCGAGACAGATGAGTCACGCACATGTACCCAATCACACTGGCAAGCTTTAAGCGAAAGTATTCGGTTTTACTGGGAATTAGAACAAAAATTAAGAAACAAGTGTAACTGATTACTGAGTAAAACATAGAGAAAGACCACATCGGTTGGGCCCTCAGTCGTGTGTTTTATTATTTAATCCTTTGAGATCTGAGATGTTTTTTTTAAAAAAAGGATCGTTTTGTTACGAAGTTGTTACACTTCAAGGAGGATTAACTTAATTTTAGTGCTTATTCGTTTACCTGCGAATAGAGAAATCGTGTACAAGTATCTGTGTACATCCTGCATACTAAAGTTCAGTTCGTTCCTCAGAGAATAGTGTACTTACATTAGAAACACAACCCGGGCGATGGGGTAGAGAAAAGCAGCTGCTGTACATTGAATGAATCATATGGAACACATATGGAACACATATGGAACACATATCTTCACTATGTGGACAAAACACAGTGGCCTTAAACGCCGTGGTACGTGCGGAGTAACAAATATGGTCTTACGAGTTAATGAGGCACCTTCAAATTTGGATATTAGTGACAGTCGAGTGACAGCGGCAAGTGAACAAACATAGTGACACGGCTGGACGGAGTTGATCGTAGTCGGCATGCCTGTGTTCGCCGGAAGGTCTTACAGAAATCATGAAACACCTGAGAGTAGCTAGTTATTTGGACAATACACTACTGACGCCAGTGACAAACAGCGACTGTCGTCGGCTTAATTAAAGACGCTCGGACAGAAGTACAGTATTAAAACTTAACTCTTAAAAGTTGCTGCTGTATCACTGACTTCAGACAGCGAAGATATGAATGCTGTGCCTGAGCATTAATATTAATGCCCTGAACATAAAATCCATTGAAATATGAGGAAAACAGTGTAGTGTTATTCGCGAAATATGGGCACAATCTCATGTTCACTGATAAACTAAAACGCCTCTTTGAGTCACGTGATCTATACACCTACAGCATGTCATTCATGTTAAGTTCCAACACTTCAACCGGCTGTAAGTTCCTTTCGCGTATCCCCTAATTAAAACCGCATCAGTTTAGCAATAACACGCTCTGAAAAGTTCGATTTGCTTAACGTTGCTACGTCATTCCTTCAGTCGCCTACATACGGGCTTCTGTTCCTTTAGACATATGATTGCAGCAAACTAATTACAGTTCCGCGCTCTTACGCGGGATATTCCATTCCAAGAAGTCACCAATTTCAGAATAGGTTTATTTCTATACAAATCCGAACGACGTGTAGTATCATTTCGGTTTTTGTATTGTATAAAAGAATTTAAATAATAAAAAGACAAAATGTTATAGTCAAACACATCATTTACTGCATACAGGCTACATGTTTCGACCCTTTATAGAGTCATCTTCAGGCCTTCTTCGGAATCAAGTCAGTGAATGCTGCGTGCATGTTGGGATCCCAACTATGCTTACACATAAAAGACGAAATTAAATACATCTACAAAAAGAAAGAAACATTAAACAAGGCCATATATAAAATCCATCTACAAGCAGCCCTAGAATGGGGGAGTAGTTGGCAGCTAATTCACGATTCTATACACAACGAAATCAACCAAAAGTTCGAAACAAAATACAAACTCTTGGACAGTAAATTATCCCGGTTGGCGAGTACACAAAAACAAAAAGTGGACAACAATACTGAATTCTATACGAGGGTGACAAACAAAACTGATATTGATATCTCCAACGAGGATCTGGCTTTGCTTAATAAAGGTAAGAATAGTTGGGATCCCAACATGTACGCAGCACTGACTTGATTCCGAAGAAGGCCTGATGATGACCCTATAATTATTTAAACTCGTAACACATCGAGATGACTTCGGTCAAAAAATGTGTAAAGGAATTCTGCACTCCTAATCGCAGCTGAGAGAGAATTTTATGCTTTTTACATTCGCAAACTATATTATGCCATAGGAATTCCACTGCCTAAACAGGAATTCAGTGACACAACCCAGCATGTGTCACGTTTACCCGATATTCTGTCAAACTGCCTTTTATGTTAAGGAAACATAACATGACACGTCACTTCAAACAACATACAAGTATTTACTCATAAAAAAGCTGTGACATTAAATACTAAATGAGATATACTAAGCTGTTTTCTTCACCACTATTGCCAGGAGACTGGCAAATACAGTCTAAAGCATAAATCTTTAAGAAAAATAACACAAAGTAACTTTAAACATAATCTATGAAGCTACACAACACAAACATTTGAAAAAGTGGCGCCAAATAACATGAAAATATGTCACCAGACTGCGATGAGAACATTTCTGTAAAGACTAGTATTTTGGGACGTGACGTAGTGTAATATGGTCTAAATGTACGCACGCTTCATTTTCCCTGATAATGGAGGCAGCAGAATCCTCTAGAACGCCGGCAGATTCCTACCAGAATACACAGCGTCATTCTCAGAATACGGCAAACGTCGGTGTCTACATGGTAAGCACCTCAGTTCTTAGTTAATTTCTACGAATTATTCACAAAAATCCACTGAAACACAGCAATATGGGGCACCTGTTTCCGTCCCCTACTGGAAAATTAAATCCCCTTTTAATGTCTTCCACCTTTGTTCTTTGTGCCAGCGATATGCACTAGAGACTTTCAAAGTATTTCTATATCCGCGTTTTTGTTCATATAAAATCATATACTGTCCATTCACGTAAACACAAAAGTCACAATAGGTAAAACACACGTTCAACTTCTATACCTATGTCAAGGAAGAAACAATGACTGTCACATGGTAAGAACCGTTAAACTGAAAATAATTAGAATGTCCATTAATCCAGTCAGCAAAAAGTCCACTTTACAAAGCACATATGAAATGAAAAGACTGTAATACATGCGCATTACACACACACACACACACACACACACACACTGAGAACCTATTTAACAGACCTTCGCTGAAGAGATCTGGACAGAACGTTTCTATTATTCACACTGGCCGATACGCCTGTACAGAAAGCATACAGCAAACTGACAGCAGTCACAACACTAAACGTACTTACAAGAAAACGACAAAAATTGCTTTGCTCTGATATGCAAGCTTAAAAATGTTTGAATACATTAAAATCGCGGGCTCGAAATAGTAATTTTATTATCTTCGTTATCATCTTTATGCGTGTTATTTACAATTACATACCCGAAACGAACCGTGTTTCTACTGTATATAATGTTGCAACTGTTCTGTATTTACAATTTGTGCTACATGTAACATCACTTCGCCCCGTAACAGTAGCACTTTCCGTAGGATGTATGCAGTGCCCAATATGGCTGTTTTTTTGTAGTTCCTTAATTTTGTGCTTTCCTGGTATGTGGTTCAGGTATGGTATGAGTTATTTTGAACGCCGATATTAATATTATTATCTTTGTCATCACCTTTATGCAGGGTATATACAATTATATACCTGTAACAAACCACGTGTCTAGGGTATATACTGTTGCAGCTGTTCTGTATTTACAATAAGTGCTGCATGTAATGTTATTTCGCCCGCGAAATACTCCTATGTTTTGTACTTTTACATCGGCACTTAGTATGTGTGCATATTATTATTATTATTATTACTAGGCTTAATATTATAACAATTAACGTTACACAGTATACATCACCACAATCTTTTTTATTCTTAAGCAAGGTTACATATTTCGACTAAAAGTTAGTCATCTTCAGGCCCTTACAACATTTTCCGTTACCAGATGCTTTGCCCACTTTGGGATCCCATAGTGTTTACAATTGTGGAATACACCTAGTTAAAATTTTCTAAAAAGTTTTTGATTTTGTTTATGAAGTGTGTTATTTACAGAAATGTGTCTAAACATTAAAATATTTAAAAATGCTTCCTTAACAGTGCGTTGATGAACGCCGGATATTCAACTGTGAGTTCCGTTGGCGTATTATGGCTGATGTTTGGGTACGTCTATTTGATAAGGATAGTTGTGTTTTAAAACCGGTATCGCTCTCTGAATTGTTACACGGTATTGTCGGGTAAAGTTTTCCTGCAGTTTTTTTGTTCTTGTGCTATAACAGAACGGATACATCTGTAGTAACTGAATTTTTCTTGACGACTACGATCGTAATGGAAGTTAGTTTTTGTTTTGGTTTTCGGGTTTGTAATTCTATTAATTAAATTATCAGAAAAGACTTACACGTATTTCATTTTTTGCCCGTTGTTTTTTTTTCTTTTTTCATTCCTTGTGGTCGGACTTGATCTACAACATGGATGTGTGTACCACTCCTGGATGTTGACACTGTTCGATATTTTGTTCTATTCTGTTTTTGTCCACCGTGTTGTGATCACTGTACGGGCTTTTGAGTAACTGCTCTGGTGTACTGTCCTTGTGGGTGACGTGCGTTGACGTCTCTGCTGCTTTTTACAGATGCTGTCCTCTTTGAGAAGACTGTCTCACTATTGTTTCGAATATCGGATTGCTCTGTACGGTAAGTCTATCGTTTATCTGGTTTCCGTTTTTTGGCCTCTCTGTAAGTGTAAAATTCCTCAAGGGTATCAAGCATTTTTTCCTTTCTTTCAATGAATTACGTTCATTATTTCGTTCATTGGGCCAAAAGAGTGTCCCTCGTTAATGACATGTTGGGCGAATGTAGATTTATTGTTTGAGTATTTAAAGTCGTTGTAATGAGAGTGTAAAAAGATGGGCCAAATTTACTTATTGCGGTAAAGAAACAAGACTGGTCACAAAGCTGTTCAAGAATACAAATGTAAAAGTGGCCTACATGACCAAAACCAATTTAGGAAAACTCCTAAAACCACAAAACATCCCAAAACCCGACAAATACGGGAACAATGGAGTTTACCAGCTTGAATGTCTCACATGCCACAAGATATACACAGGTCAGACCGGCCGTCCCTTCCGTGTAAGGTACAGCGAACATTACATCAGAATTAAGATTATATGCATTTTACATGTTGCATGTGTAAAAATAACCCCACTTTTAAACTTTCCCTTAGGGCCAATCCTATAACAATGAAGTGAATATTTACGATTGGCCGTAAATTGAAGTTCAAATGTGAATTTACTGTACATATGCAATATGCAAAATGCGTACAATCCTAAGCCATTATAATTCCCTTGTTTTATTATATAAAAAACAAGAAATTCTTATTCAACTGTATAAAAAATTTCGCGTGACCGCAACATTTAAACAAACAAGAGACTCCAATCGCAGACCGACTGCTATACATCATTTAAGGACCCTACGTTGGCAACAAAATCGACCCCCCCCCCACTTCAATACTTCGCGACTCCATTATGTTGCTATTACTGACTCTACAAATTACTGCTGCATCAAAATATCAGTTTTCATGAAAACAGGTCAAAGGGTTCAAGGAAGAAGAGGTGCAAAATGGACACGGCTACATACAGCAAAGCAGCACAGTGGCCTCACTAGCGTATATTTTATTTACCAACAAATAAGAAGTAAAAATATTTGAAAATTAAGCGACAGAAAAGAACCTGTGTTCGGAAAACAGCATAGGCTAATGTTATTCGTTTTAAGTCAGATTTAATGACGTAGTGAAATAAGCAGCCTGGCCTCAAATAAAAAAAACTCCATATTTATTTTGTCGATTTCCTGTCTAGAAATGACGATTATCTTTTCCAAATTCGTATTCAAAAACACACGTCCATATGATACAAATGAGAGAGTAAAAGGGAACGTTTGGGTCGGGTAGCTTAGTCGGTATATCGACTGAGCTACTGGGTGGACTGTCCGGGATCGAACCTCGGTGAAGATGAGATTTTCCGCCCGTCCAGATCGGTCCTCCGGCCCACCCAGCCTCCTGTAAAATGGGTACTGGGTCTTTCCCAGGGGTAAAGTGCGTGCTGCTGACCAATCACACCCTCCTACTGCTGCGGTCATGGAAGAGTAGAGCTATATCTCTACCCACCCTCTGGACCACACCGGGCCTGTAACGGGAAACCTGACTTTTACCTTTCAAAGGGAAGGTAAAGGTAAAGGTAAAGAAAAGTTGTTCCTATGCATGTCACACTTGATAAGGCGAACTGTCAAATTCACACTCCGACCGCTTTAACTCTGGGCAAAAAAGTCCCCAGTAGACTTTCAGTACAATGCCGGGTGGGGCCCAGAGCCGCTCTGGGTATTAGGGAGAAAAAAATATCTCTTGACCCTTCGGAAATAGATTGTCCAGCTCGTATCATAGTTGCTACATCAACTGTACCGGTTGCCAGGACAGTAACACGGGGAAAACATTACTTATCTGAAGAAACTGAGACTAAATTCTGTATATGGCATTGTACGTTTCAGTTTGCGAAGTTTGCGTATTAACCCTGTAACGCACAGTGGTCAGTGCGTGAATCTCATGTTTAATATTACAAACCCCTGTGAACTTTTCCATCAGATTTCTTCATGTTTATTGTCTAATTCTCAGAACAAACAGAGGTTATTTCGCGGCACAGCATTTTCGATCAACGTTTATAATGGAGACTCATTACAGTGCGGCATTTGATCCATGAAATTGGAGCTTCAGGGGGGTAAAAGGTAGTAGGTATAAACAGGAATTCAATTCATATCTCCAAAGCAGACCATTTCTTTCAAAAACCTTCACACTGAATCTATTTTTAACGCGCAGAACAACAAGATTCGAGCAACGAAATAAATTTTTAAAAATTATTTCTAACAAATTTTCGCTCCTCCATGCACCTTCACGGCGTCGTGTTTAACTAAGCACAGGGAATATTTAACCTTTCTGTAATTTCTGTAATGCATCTCTCAGAGTCATATTGAGACCAAGCAAAATGTTACGATATAAAATATATCTAGAATCCACGCATTTCGAAAAGGATAAAAACTTTCTTTTTTCTCCCAGACAGTATGAGTAGGTTTCGTTGCTTAATAGGCACACGAATTAGTCACACTCTTTTGACTGTTCTTCCCTGAAGATTAAGGCACTGCAATCCTTCGAAATGTCGGTAACTTGTTATCACTCGATATCTGTAGCGTTGTCCAGGTAGTAGAGACACTACGTCCTGGACAACCGACGAATCGTACTTGGATTTCCAGCAGAACCAGAAGATATTATCCTTCACAGGATTCAGACCAGCTCTGGGGCCCACCCAACATCCTATTAAATAGGTACCGGGGGGGAGGGGGTAAATCGGTCGAATGGTGATGCTGACCACTCACCTCCTTGTAGTGCTGAGGGTGAGAATGATTGTAGCTATGCGTCTAATACCTAACAGGTATTTATGGCGCGTAAAAGGACAACTTCACCTCAAACAAAAGATGTTTATTTTCTTAACCTCTTGTACATTCTGATACTATAACAACAAAAACCAAGTTAGCAACTAATTCTCACCCTGCTGTATGCACAACATCAAAAAAAAATTATGAGTTAGGACGAAAAAGGGCATTAATTTTCAGTTATATTACTGAGTTATTTATGCAATGTAGTTCTCTTAAAAATAAAAAAAAAACATACCTTTTGATTAGACAACATCACTTTTCAATTACGTTACTGATTATTGCTCAAAATATTTTCCGCTGTTCTGTATTCACAACAGTGTCTCAAAAAGCAATAGTCATTTTGATAACTTTATTATTTTCCTTCATGCAGTCATCGGACTCAATATTTGCTGCAAGAAGTCTCTGCGTGCGATTTTTGCTGGTGGACCAAGTCCTTCACGTGCCCGCACAAGAAGTAGTCAAGGAGCGTGAGGTAAGGTGACCGCGAAGGCTAGGCCTATGGATCAAAACAAGTACGGAATACGAGGGAATAGTTTTTGCCAGAGATTGAAGTAACAATGTATACGGTTCATAACAACTGATACACAGTACAATAGGTTTTATATCATGTGGTGTTTCACGACAGTTCCATAATACCTTCCAAAAGGAGATTTCCAGAGAGTGCGATATAGTGTTGTCCTCTTTCAATTTCCATCATCATCTCATTTCCTTTAGGTTATCCAGTAGATGCTTACGTCTTATTCCTTGTCTTTCCGTCACTTCTGTCCTTCCTCCTATCTATCTTCAAATAACGTGTTTAACAGGCAGTTTCTAAGAAAGATGTGACCAATCCAATTAGTCTTCCTTCTTTGTAATTTACGTAGGATATTCTATTCCTTCTTAACACTCTAATACTTGTTAACGTTTCACAAAATCGGTCTAACTGATCTTTTCCATCCTCCTCCAGCACCACACTTCAAAGTTTCCAGGTATTTCTGATCTACTTTACGAAGTGTCCACGTTTCAGCACCCCATAAATCCATGCTACAAATGTGGCATTTCATTAGTTTCTTCCTCAAATTTATTTCCATTCCGTCGCATCTCCCATCTTCAAAAAGTCTATCAAACATGACCAGTAAGTAGCATTTCTTCCTTTGCCAGTACCATAAGTTCATCTGCACATTATACGGTGCAAATTAGTTTTCCTCCTATTCTGAAGTCTCCAAACACTCCAAGAACTTCCTCGGTAAGATACCTGGTGAATAATCCGAATTCAATAGGTGACAAACGGCACCCTAGTCTGATTTCTCTTCCAGTCTTCACACTTCTTGTGTATCCTTGGTCCAGTCGTACATTGACACTCTGCTTGCCGATCTTCTTTCGCGTCATTCGATACCAGTGTTCTTTGCGATCTACATTTATTAGGTCCAGTTTATAGGAAAAATGACTTCTCCAAGTCTATGAAGCAAGCACACACTTCTTCATCTATGTCCAAATTTTGTTCTGTTATTATTCTCAGCAATCCCAGTTGCATTCCCAGTTCCCTTTTCTTCTTCTAAATCCAAACGTTAGCCTTCTTATCTGTCATCTACTGAAAGCTTTCATCAGTTCACTGTACAGGATGTAGGGACCTTTCTGATTTCTATCTGCTTCCTCTTCCTCTTCGGATTCGACTGCCAGTTTTTCAGATCGATCAGCTCGAATGAAGAACTGCATAATTACTTTTCCCAAATTTTTGGCACTTGTCTCCGATTGATCCATTGAGGGTTTTCGATACAAATGGTCAAATCCGCTTATTTTCTTTCTAAACTAGTACCTTTGTCTTCATGTACATTACATCGTAAGGTCCTGTTCTTTGAAACTCTATGATCTCTTCAAACATGCTCTGAAGACATTCCCTCTTGACCTTGTCTGTGGCTCTTTTCAATTCGTTCTTCAGTCTTCTGTAGTTCTTCCTTTCTTCTTCATTGTTGAAATTCTGCCACTATTTTCGTTAACCCATTTCACTGATCATTTCCTCCGTAATCAATGACTTTCTTGCTCTCCGATCGACTTTCCCAACCAAATCACTCATACTATCTAGCACACATTTTTTGATACTGTTCCGCTGGACTTTCACATTCGATTGTACCGAATTATTCTTGTAGAGTATCTTGCACTTCTATCATTGAGCGTCTAACTTCTCCAAATACCATCTTGGTTTTCGCTTTGGAAAGTTATGATTTTCTTCAATCCAATGCAGAACAAGCAGGCTGTGGTCAGAGTCAATACCAGTCCTTCACACTGTTTCTGAATCGCTGTTTCACTGGCATGCGAGTATAGCCCAATTGATGCCGATTTCAATCTACCGGTGCTTTCCAGGTATTCAGTATTCTCTTGGACTTTTTAAACTACGTGTTGGTGATAACAAGTCCATTTCCTATATAAAAGTAAATGAGCATTTGGTCTCTCTGGTTTCTCTTTCCCAGTGCAAGTGATCCACCAATATTTTCGATCTGATTTATCTCCAACCACAGCGTTTCAATCTCCCAATTTGATGGCGTTTTCCTCACGTCTCCATTATCAAGAATTTATCGAATTATGTCACATAATTCTTCCACTTCATCAACTTTATAACCCAATATTAGCATGTACACTTGCACTATCAAAATATTTACCAGTACTGCATTTAAGTTAACAGCAATTATTGTATCAATACAGTCTTCTTAAGGACACTCGTGGCAATACAACGGCAAATAATCAGGCATATGCTGATAAAGCAATTTTAATTAAAATAACTCGTACACTAACATCTGAAGTTTGAAAAACCTTGAATGAAGCACTCCGTATATACCGCACTCAACTTTCCCCACTGCCCGAAATGTTGCAAATTTAATAACAAAAAGTTCCTCCGCGTATCCACGTCGGCCCACAAACGAACAGGCCGAATTAACTTTTTCGTGATTTTCTTCTATCCCTCCAGGCACGTTCTAGAATACTGATTCAAACTAGGCCACGGTTGCTTCCTTCTACATACATCCTTTCTAATGCAGCAACCATCAATCATCCTGTTACTCGGCGCTTTATAGTACGAGCTGTTTACTAACGGGGATTACTAATTGCATCCCGCGGTCACTTTTCAGATAACGGCTGTGTATCAGTTGCGTCCCGGTCTGTTTAGGGTCAGAGTACTAGTTGCGTTACGCGGTCACGTTTCAGGTAGATATCCTTGTCATTCAGGGCTTCCCCAAGTTCATTTCCAAAAAATGTTTGCTGTCAAAATGGAGCGATGGTGTTGTACTGACATAAAATGTAAACGCTACATAAAGTGCAACGAGAGTCCAGAGATTTTCGGGAGGGGGGATGTGATGCACAACCATGATGCAGACTGGGAAGCCTGCTTAAAAGACAGATATTAAATAATTCTGTCAAAAGGAAAGCAGTGGAGGACTTGTGTGAAAGACCGCACAAACTGATACACAAAGAACTACGCAGCCAGTAGTTGGATACTCTGACTTACAGAGACATAAGGAACATTAGCAGGAACATGCATAAAGCAAGCTTCTCCCAACTGCTTCCTCTCCCAACAGATATTGAAGAAACTCATGAAGCATTAAGTGCTGTATAAGTGTTAACAGTTCGACAGAACTTGCTTGTTAATGACTCGGAAAAAAAAACTATTGTAATGTTTTCATACAAAAACAACTTTCACTTTTTAGCTCCATTGATGGGATTTACGTTGACGGGACACTCAAATCAGCACCGAAGTTTTTCCACCAACTATTTACAATTCATTGACTCACTATGTTCAACTTCCACCTTTTTTTTACCGGCCAATAAACATCCAACGTCCTATGAGGATGTATTCAGCCATACGGTATCAGAGGCTGCGAAACTTGGTGCGAATGTTTTTCCAGCAGTTGTTTATGCTGACTTCGAAACAGCCATTCACAACGCAGTGACAACAGGGCGGCCAGGCTTGGAAATTAAAGCATGTCGTTTCCATTTAGGACAGAGCTCGTGGCGGAAAATACAATCTTTGGGACTCAGCAAGCTGTATGGAAAGAAAGACTCAGAGTTAAGCCAATTCTTGAAGAAAATATTCGGACTGTCCGTTTTACCACCGGCGGAAGTCTGCGACTGCGTAACGTTGGAATTGTTATCCAATCTTTCGAACGACAAGCGAGTGGAACAGTTTTGCAGCTACCTGCTAGAAAATTATATTGATGCAGACTCCACTTTTCCTCCGCCTGTTTGATGCGAATATACTGCATCATCATTGAGGACCATAAACGCATGTGGGTTATTCCATGCCCATTTCAATGCACTGTTTTACGGTGCGCAACATAAAATTTTTGTTCTTGTATCTGCACTGCAAAAAATACAGAATGAGACCTACATCAAAATGAGAAGTGTCACTACAGGAAGATTTAGAAAATCAGCTACATTCAAACAAGAAGACTTAATCTCCTCTAAATCTTGACAGTATAGGGTTAACCTGATTTCAAGAACCGAATTTGTTTCATCAGTGTCGTATAAATTTCTATCAAACACACACTTGTAGTTCCTTATTGCTTGCATTTACGATGCCACTTGCCACTTCTGTCACTGTGCATGTTATTGCACAAAAGATAACAGATACTACGCATGTCAAACCACAGTGAGCTAAGAGATTTTAGGTCGGAAGGTACACATTTTAAAAATAAATGTAAATTCATGATACTAAAAATTACCTTGATGCCACAAACAAAGGAAGCATTTATCTGATCCAACGTAAATACAATATCTACATTACAATATCCATTCCAGTTCTGTTCTGAAGTCTCGTTTACAGGCAAAATATTTTCAAGAAACTGGCATCCTTTATTTGTGCTTAGTTTATTAATATCATATTTAACGTTTGTGTTCTTACTGCTCTCATTATTGGTATCTGTTCAACCTGATATTTCGAAGATCTTTTTTCGTATCATGAGTGAAAACAACTATTCACACAAAAATGCGCTACCAAATATCAAACGTATTTGGAGAACAAATTGAATAACTTCTGGACATGAAACAACAGAACGTTAATGAAATATTACACAGGCGATTCTGCAGAATGGATAAGAATTATATAAGGACAGTTCAGGAGTCAGGTGCTTGGAACTCCGAGACTTACTACATTAAAACTCTTTCCGCACACAGTGTTTTCATCATATCATAAAAATAACTTGAAATGGGCGATATTAGGAAAGAAATGTGCCTGTCTTCTTCCCCGAAAAATTATTTTAATATGGCTTAAACATTAGACAATAACATGATATAATAGCTGTGTTGTCGATATCATTCAACAATTCTGCATGTGTGCGTACAATTGTGTGTATAGTAAAGTACAATAAAACTGTGGGGGACCGCGGTAGCTCAGTGGTTAAGGCGCTGTGCTACAAATCGGAAGGTCGCTGGCTCGATCCCAAATGGTATCATTGGAATTTTTCATTGACATAATCCTTCCGATCGCACTATGGCCCTGGGGTCGTATCAGTCTCTAACAGAAATGAGTACCAGGAGTATTTCCTGGGGGTAATGGCGGCCGGTGCGTAAGGCTGACAACCTTACCACCATCCTGCGCCGTTGTCATGATATCTGGGACCCTTAACTTCCTGGAACCCTCTGGGTCACTCCAGGCCTGTAATGGGATTGCTTTACCTTTACGATAAAACTGTAAGAACCTTCCAATTGTTGGACATTTTGTACACCCATAACTTCCGACGCAACTGATGCAATTACTTACTAATCGTGGGACGCAACTCGTCATGTTTGGGATTGACAACTCGGGACAATTTGTTTCTAACCGCGGGACGCAACTGATACACTTCAAGCGGTCACTTTGGGACGCAATTGATACAATTTCTTGACCGCGGGACGCAACTCGTACTTCCCCGTTACTGACATCTTGAAATAAACAGACGAAACTGACCATATAGAGAAAAATGGCACCACCAGCGAATAAACATTCCTCATACAATAAGAAACAGCATGTTGAACGTCGGTCTTAACCGTTGACTTACACTGGGTCTTCGCGAAACAGTGTCACAAGGTGATGCCCCATAAATTTCAAAATTAAAATTAGGCAATTACGAATTTTTTAAACTTCGTCACACTTTACATCACGTTCGTTACTCTCATAGGGCATGTAATTCCACTTCACAACGAACTCTTAATTTAAATTGCCGTTTGCATTGCATTCAATAATCAAAGCTACTATTTTATTTGATATTCGATATCAAGTGTAAAATTACCGAATGTTTATCAAACAAAAAAAACCATTCATATTAGAGTAAATGTCTCGTTTTATATATATATATATATATGTGTGTGTGTGTGTGTGTGTACATATATATACCTATATAAGTAGAAATCGAGCAACATACTCTACAACACTGCATTCCTTACGATATTTAACTAAGCAGGAAGACTGGAAATCCAGTCTATATAACACAGTGAGCGCTCGTTACTAACCTGACTAGAGAAGAATATTTTGTATGGTTCAACGACCATATCAGCAGCTCAGACTACGTACTATCAAATGATAGGAAGACTAGTGAATGAACAATTAGAAAGTATGTGGAGGGAAGCCGTCTGGGTCTAATTTTCGGCACTACCTCGCAATTTAGGCCTATCTGATGTGTCTTAGGAAATCCACGACAATCCTCTGTCAGCACATTCTGGCTTAAACTTTTGAAATTGGGACCATTGTAATACGAATTAGCAGTTGATATGGTGTCACTGAACAGTTCATAAAACATCACTGTGTACATTTCAGACTTTATGATTATTGTTCCCCCGTTGTTGCTGTAAATAGGAATAAACAGCCCTAGTGGCCAAGCCGTACGTAAGACTACAGAACGCTTCTCATATCTCTCATCAGAGAAGAGAATTTACTGCACAGACAGCCTGCATCCGCTGCAACATTCAGTGACAGCTGCGGCGTTCAGGTCAGCGACAAAAGAAACGCTCTGTATTATTATTATTATTATTATTATCATCATCATCATCATCACAGTCATGTTTCTGTCCTCCTCAGTTACTTTTCGCTCTAATACAATTCATTTCCACTGATAATACAAAAAAAATTACGTCACGATTTACCTATACAAAGAGCATTTCATAGTTTTCCTTTATTACGAAGGGGCAGAAAAGTTTGGTGGTGGGGGGGGGGGGGCGAGGGTAAGTATTGTCTTGGCCATGGG
>Ga0131853_10009969_pt1 | contig 17403 bp, 17 predicted proteins | sample TergutLab28metaG_FD_92764 | JGI IMG/M metagenome (GOLD analysis project Ga0131853, IMG submission 92764) | Labiotermes labralis P1 segment gut microbial communities from Petit-Saut dam, French Guiana - Lab288 P1 (version 2) (version 2) | ecosystem: Host-associated > Arthropoda: Insects >... | reverse complement strand
TTTGTTAAGTTGAAATTATGCGGCAGAGGCAATGCCATAGTCACCTCTTAACTGCTCACTTATCTTATGGCATTCTTTTTCAGTTATTAGGCCATGAGATAGCAAGCTATTTAGCATGGCAATTTGTATGCTATATCTGACTAGGTTTTTGGTGTCACTTTCTATTGTTGTAGCAGTTTGTAATTTAACATCTTTCAATTTCTCTGTGTCTTGACCCATGCCAATACTCCTTCCATTCACATAGTGCAGGTAAGGGTATTTTCTGCCATGACAAAACCTCTGTCCTGCATTATTAGTGTAGCTAGGAAGGACAGGATTTGCACAAGGTCACAGTGGGTACTTGTTTAGATCTGTTACGGTGGGAATTGGATTTTGAGTCTGCAACTATCTATAGCATAAACCGCTATCACCGAGCAGCTTGCCTGCTCGACCAGCCCATCCGGCTGTATTGGGCATACGAACCCGCTTGACGGTTCGCTGGGGCCCCGCGCAGCGGGGTGAGGGGGCGTCAGCCGCCTCAGACGCGTCGGCTTTGCCGACCACCGGCGCGAAGCGCAGGTGTCGCGTCCCCCTTATGCCCTTCGGTTTTTTTAGGGGTGTTTTAGAAAAATTTCAAGCAAAACGGAGAAAACCATTGCGGCACAAGGGATACGAATTTCGCATTTGCGCTGTTTTTATTTTCGCTTTTTTCGCGTATTTCGCATGAGGGGTCACAAAGCCAGTAAAACCGTTGATTTTGTGCGAAATTAAAAGGGTGCCTCACGACACCTTGCGAAAATAAATTTCGATGTGATTTTGTATCAGATTTGGGTCGGAAAGATGGCTTTTGAGGGGATAAAAAAGAAAGCCTATAACCGACCCTAGAGGGCACGATTATAGGCTCATTTGTGGTATTTTTTTTGGCGTTTGGGGCAAGCTCTTGGATTTGAGCAAGAAGAAAGCCCCTTTCATGTGTGCCAAAATTAAGCTTAAAGCATTCCAGAAACAGACTCAAATCAATCCTGTTATGTAGCTAAATAGGTGGCAAATGGAAACATATCATAGTGTCCAAGATGGAGAGAGCGAGTTCGGCGATGTCTATAGTAATATAGTGTGGCAAAAGGAAAATGCCTCTTTCGCCACACTATATTATGATGGGCACTCATTCGCTTTTGCAAGTCGAGAGTTCTGTATGGTTACTGTGCTGCTAGTATGCTGCGAGTGGGTCTGATTGTGTTTTGTTTCGCTCTGAAAGCCTTGAATTTTCAATGATTTGGTGCAGTTGAAGTTTGAACAAATCTGTGATATACTCTGATAGAAAAATTCTGTGTTTCCGCGCTGCTATAAAAAGTACAAGAGGAGATAGACATGGCAACGTCTGAACAGCTAATAGCATTATTAAAAGCACATTATGACGGCGATGACGAGCGTTTCAAGACGGTTGCCTTGCAAATCGCCGCTCATAAAGCTAAAATTGGACATTCTGTTTTTGCACAATCAATTAAAGATATTGTCATGAAACAGAGTGCAAAAAACACAATAAATCAGATAAAGCCTGTAGATAATAGCCTTATTATCTACAGAGTTTCAAAAAACAGAAAAAGTGATCTTATTGTATCTGAAAAATTAGGCAAGCAAATAGATAATATTATTTTAGAGTTCTCGCAACGATCAAAGTTAAATAAAAGCGGCTATTCTAATCGACGAAAAATACTGTTAGAGGGATTGCCTGGAACCGGGAAAACTCTCACAGCGTCAATATTTGCAACGGAACTTAAACTCCCGTTGTTTTTAGTTCAAACGGACAAGCTTATTAGTAAATATATGGGTGAAACAGGTGCAAAATTGCGTCAAATTTTTGACGCAATTTCACAAGAAACTGGAATTTACTTTTTTGATGAATTTGACTCAATAGGTTCTGAACGTACTTCAGATAACGATGTAAGAGAAATGCATCGTGTTCTGAATTTGTTTTTACAGTTTATAGAGCAAGATGATTCAGAAAGCATTATTATTGCAGCAACTAATAGTGGAAATTCGTTAGATCAAGCCTTATTTAGACGTTTCGATGATGTTCTGCGATTTGAACTACCGACTGAAGGAGAAATGAAAGAACTCTTCAAATTGAAACTAAACAAGTTTATGTCAAAAAGCTTGATAAATCAAGAAATGTTGAACTTATCCGCTGGCCTGTGTCACGCTGACATTACAAAAGCTTGTGACAACGCAATTAAGCAAGCCATATTAAGCGATAAAAAGCAAGTTTCACGAGTGGCTCTGAAAGAAATGATTATGGAAAGAAAGGCTGTTTATGAATTAAAGGAGGTTAAATAATGCCTCGTTATGACAATATATTTCTTACGGATGTTACAGAAACGTATAATTTTAAGTTAGCATCGCAAGGTGGTAGCGGTTTTACATTGCCTCAACGTGCGAATCGAAAGTCGCATAGTGATAGTTTAATTGCACAATTTCATGAAGCACAAAAACAGTTCAATACTTATACGCCAGAACAGGTTGCTGCAATCTCATATAATACTGGAACATATGTAGAGTTTTCGGGTGCAGAAAATTGTGATCTGGTAACCAAAAGTTTAGAAGATAGCAGGCAAGGCGTGAAGCTTCTAAATGTGCGGGATATTGTAGCACAAGCAGATGATGGGACAGAAACAATAGTTACAAAGGCGACTGTTTTTATTCCCACTGGAAAAGAAGATGTTTTTATCAAAAAAATTACTGCCTATGCTGAGGAAGATACAAAAAAGGGAAAACCTAAAAATAATGATCTAGTGAGTAGCATTGAGTCAATTTCCAATGCGATAAAAATAAGTGCATTTTGGGTCGGACGTCCATCTGAGATGCCAAGTGACGAAAACCAATGGTTTGAGTTATGGGTTGACACTGCTGACGGCGACTTTGAAAAGGTAAAGTCAGAGGTTTTTGCTCTATTGGATAACTTAGAACTAGGACATCGATCGGAAGATGAATTTATTAGATTTCCTGAAAGGCTAGTCATTCCAGTTTTTGCAAATCGAACAAGTTTACTGGACTTAATCAAGCAAAGTGTACCCATTGCAGAAATAAGAAAACCAGCTGACCCGAATGCCTTTTTCCTTGATTCGCAGCTAACAGAACAGAGTGAGTGGGCAGATGACCTGCTTGCAAGATCATCTTTTAACGACACAGGTGTTGCTGTATGTATTTTAGATACAGGTGTTAATAATAATCATAGCCTTATCTCGCCATATATGCCAACACAAGGAATGACGGTTAATAATGTTTGGGGTGTGGCAGATAGTCAAGGACATGGCACTAATATGGCAGGAATTGCTATATACAATGATTTGCGACGCTATTTAATTTCAAGCACGCCATTTACAATAAATCATAGCATTGAATCTGTAAAAATTCTTGACCCCAATAACCCTACATATGCAACGCTTTACGGGGCGGTTACTGAGCAGGCGACACTTCTTCCTGAAATTGCTTTGCCTACAACAAAGCGAATATATTGCATGGCTGTTACAGATGCACAAAGCAGTTCAAATGATGGTCAACCGTCCTCGTGGTCAGGTGCCGTTGATCAAATAGCTGCCGAAAGGGAAAAAAGGCTTTTTATTATTTCGGCAGGAAATGTGGACTTAGCTAATTTACGAACAAATCCTTATCCCAAAGCGTCATTGTTGAAATCGGTAGAAGATCCAGCACAAGCGTGGAATGCCGTAAGTGTAGGTGCATATTCAATTGATACAGTAATCCAACCAAGTCCTCAGACAAGTGGGTATTCTGCTGTAGCTCAAACAGGAGAGCTATCACCATATAGCTCGACCTCTAGTAGTTGGAAGTCTCAATGGCCCATAAAACCTGAAGTTGTTTGTGATGGCGGAAATGTTGCAACTGATGGTGTGAACTTTATAGATGGACATGATGACTTATCAAAGCTAACCCTACATACAGATATAAATCGTCGATTGTTTGATACAATATGGGCAACAAGTGCGGCAACGGCTCAATGCTCGTATATCGCTGCAGAGCTATTAGCATCATACCCATCTATGAATCCAGAGACTGTACGCGCTCTGCTGATTCATTCAGCGCGCTGGACTGATGCGATGAGAACTCAACTTGGTCAGCCAGACACGAAAACAGGAGGGAGAAAAAAATTACTTCGCACTTGCGGATACGGAGTGCCTGACTTAGAGCGAGCAAAAGATACTCTCAATAATCGTGTAAATATGATTATCGAGGGAGAACTGCAACCTTATGAAAAAGTACAAGGTTCTGATCCGAAAATGAAAGAAATGCATCTGCATTCACTCCCTTGGCCGGTGAGCGTTCTGCAAGCGTTAGGAAATGCAAATGCTAAAGTGCGAATTACTTTATCATATTTTATTGAGCCAGGTCCAGGTCAAAAAGGATGGAAAAATAAATATAGATATGCTTCTTGTGGATTGCGATTTGATATAAAACGAACCAATGAAAGTGCAAACGAGTTCCAACAGCGAATCAATGCTGCAATGCGTACAGATGACTATCAGAATACATCAGCGAGTAACAATTGGTATTTAGGTCCGGACAATAGAAATGTTGGCTCGATTCATTCTGATGTATGGGAAGATACAGCAATCAATTTAGCACAAAGCGATGCTATTGCAGTGTTTCCGATTGTAGGTTGGTGGCGCGAACGAAAAACATTGAAAAAATATAATTCAAAAATAAGGTATTCTCTTGTTGTTACAGTGGAAACGCCTGAAACATCGGTTGATTTATATACTCCTATTATGACGAAGATCGCTAGTAGGGTTACTGTTCCTATTGCACCATAAGAAACTGTATGGACAACGAAAAAGGCCGGGAGCTTTTACGCTCTCGGCCTTGCCTAATATAGACTATGTATTTGGTTTTTGGATAGATGAGCAAACGCATACCTCATTCTGCTGAGATATTTAATCCCGCCATATTTACAGCTACGCTCACAGTATATTCATTGATCACCTCTTTGTTCTTATAGCGTCTACTGGCTGTCTGGCTCTTGCTAAAGTGCGTAAATTCAAGGATCACAAGCAACTTTTCAAATGTATTCCTATTGCCTGTGACAACAGTATGTCCTATTTGAAATATAAATGTCTAATAAATGCAAAAGAGGCCGACCCCATCAGGTCAGCCTCTTTACTATTACCGATCTGTCCTAGCCTCTGAGCCCTTTCTTCGTATACGCAACCGCAAAGAACGCCAAAAGCACCGCAGCATTCCCGCCAATCACAATCAAAGCCCGCACAAAATCTGCATAGGGATTCAAAATAACCATTAAAATCTGATAGGGGAAGAGAAACTCCGCAATCCGCGTCAAGATCTCACTCGACCCGGCGATTAGGGGAATAAAGGCCAGCACCATCATCAAAGGCGTAGAAATCGCTGACGCCTGTTGCACATTCTTTGCAAAAATACCAATCGCGCCGCCTAAGATGGTAGAAGCAAATAGCCCCAGCACTGCAACAATCAAAAGCCGAATCAATATATCACCGGTAAAACCGCCAATGAGAACCAGAGCCGCCAAAGACACGGCTGAAGCCAAGAGCACAGCTCCGGCAAGCCCCAGCAGATATTGCCAAGGTTTCACCCCGGCCATAACCAGAAAACGAAGGCCTTTATACTCATTGTCCTCCGCCACGTTGTTGGCAATGGTCGTCATAGGACCACTGGCGATAAGCATGGCAGCAAACATACCGGCTTGAATTTCAACATCCCCCATAGCCCAGCCCATAACAAAAGCCAGAACTGGCCATATAATGAATAGACCCATGGCAGCAAAGTTTTTAGGCAGGTCATTCATCTGTTTTACAAAAATCGCTTTTACCGCACTCATTCTGATTCCACCCCCGTCATTTTCATAAAGACATTCCCCAGATCAGGCACAGTCTTGTAAGAATTATGCTTATCGCAAATCTCCCGCGGGCTGCCGTGTTCCACGATTTGTCCCTCATACAACAAAGCCACATGGTCACATAAGTCAACAGCCTCTTCCATATTATGCGTGGTGAGAAAGATCGTCGTCCCTTGGTCACGGAGATTCAAAATCAGCTTATGTATGCCCCGTGCCGTCGTCGGGTCTAGCGCAGAGGTAGGCTCATCCAGGAACAACACCTTAGGCGAATGCAAAATCGCACGGGCAAGCGCCAAACGTTGCCGCATCCCCTTAGATAACTTCGCCACCGGGGTTTTCGCATCCTTACCCAAACCCACGCTGTCCAAAGCCTTTTGCACCTTGCCCTTGTCCACACCGTAGATACCGGCGAACAAATTGAGGTTTTCCGCACAAGACAAGCGCTTATACAAACCGTCCTCTTCCAGCATCAAACCTGTTTCCACCGGCTTTGCGCCAATGTCATAGCTCCCACCCTCCGGCGTGAGCTGATGGCTCAAAATATTGATGATGGTGGTCTTGCCGGACCCGGACGGCCCTAAAAGACCAAAAATTTCCTGCCGTTCTACTGTAAAGTTCACATCCCGCAGAACGGTTTTACTGCCAAAACGCTTGACAATATTACGCATTGAGATCAAAGTATTCCCCTCCTAAAATCGTTTTTGTCTGTGCCCTGCACACTCGAAACAGTTTACCACATTGCCTGCCAAAAATCACCATTTTTGAACAAAATGTAAAAAAAATATCTCAATTACCACATTTCGTGCCGTTTATCCAAGAAATCGTACCGTTTATCCATAACATGCACATCACCATTTGCATTGACCGTCCCACATGGTATACTATCCATCGGGGGAGATACAATGACTTTTTTCATGTTTGTAAGCCTGCTCTGCTTCTGCATCATCATGTTGCTCTGTTCCGAAAACATAAGCGCATTAAAGGTGAAAAGCAAGAAGCGGGAGATCATATTTGCCGTTCTAATGGCAGCCGCGGTGCTTGCCCTTGCATTTGTGATCGCTGCAAGAGGGATCGAAATCAGCATGGAGCTATATCTGTTCCTTGCAGGTCTATTAATCGCGCTGGTTCAAACCATTCAGTATAAGAGCGCCGTCAAAGGCATAGCCATCGGTGCGATCAGCATGTTTTATGCTTTCGGTATGCAAGGCGTCGTCGTTCTCTTCTTCCAACTTTTGGGCTATGAAGAACCGCCGTCCTACGAGCAGATCGTCTTTTTTGCATTCATCGGCGGCGTAGCGGCTCTGATTTGGATACTCACCCGCATCCTAAAAAAACGCATCGACATCAACATCTTCAACAACCGGGGTATGTACTTGGTCACAGCCCTTTCCGGCATTATGATCGTAATCACCTACATCAACTACAGAAGCGCCTACCTAGACGCCGCCGGCGATATCATATACGCCCTCTTTTTCGCCTCCGTCATCGTCATGTTCATCCTCATCGTGTATTACGTATTCAAAGAAAACGCCGCCCGAACAGAGCGGCTGGTGGCCGCAGCCTCCAAAAAATATATCGAAGATTTAGAAGCCTCCTATACCGCCCTCCGCAAGATCAAGCACGACTATGTGAATATCCTGACCTCATTCAAACTCTACATGGATCAACGGGACATGGACGGCCTAGCCAGCTACTACTACACCGAACTCTCAGAGCTAAATCAAGACCTACTACAACAAGACAAACTGATGGGAAGCCTCCACAATGTCCAAATACCCGAGATCAAAAGCATCCTAATCTACAAATGCTCCCTCGCCGCCGAACGCCAAATTACTGTCACCATAGAGGCAAACGACCCCATTACACGTCTGGGCGTCTCCACAGCCATTGTGTGCCAAATCCTGGGCATCCTCCTAGATAACGCCATCGAAGCGGCAGAGGAAGCGGAGGAGAAAACACTACACATCGCCCTCATCCGCAATCCGGATTCCACCATAATCATCATCAAAAACACATGGATTGCCCAAGAAACCGACATAAACAAGCTGTTCAAGCTAGGATTTTCCACCAAAGCCCCCCATCGCGGCATGGGCTTACATACCGTACGGAACTATACAGGTAAGATAAAAGGTCTCCTCCTCGAAACAGAGGCGGACAAGGACGCTTTCACCCAAATACTAAGCATAAAGGATGGTAAATAATGCTGGACATCTACATATGCGAAGACCGCACAGAACAAAGAACCGCCATCGCCGCTTTTATCTCCGACTATTGCAAGACCCACAAGCTGGACGCTACTCTTGCCCTCAGCACCCACTCTCCCGCAGAAGTCATGGCGCATTTCATGGGCCAAGATAAAAACCCGGCCTTATTCTTCTTGGACATTGGCCTGCAAGCAGAAATAAACGGCATAGAACTCGCCCGCCAAATCAGAGAACAAGCCGCCCCCAACCGCAAAGTATTCATCGTATTCCTAACCGTCCACACCGAGATGGCCTTGATGACCTTTCAATATCAAGTAGAAGCCTTAGATTTCATCGCCAAAGACAGCCCGGACAATGTGAAAAAGAAGATCGCTGCATGTATCCGCACAGCCCTAAAACGGCAAGTCGGAATCAGCCGCACAAAAACCGTGCAAATCAGCGTAGACAAGAAAGCCCTTATGTTGGACATGGATGAAATCATCTACATAGAAACCACCCACGTCCGCCACAAACTGCGCCTGCACACAAAAAACCGCGCCATCGAGTTTAACGCGGAACTCAAACAGATGGAAGCACAACTAGATGATCGCTTCATCCGCCCCCATAAGTCGTATATCATCAACAAGGATAAGATCGCGGCAGTGGACAAGCGGGAGAAAGTCGTCACCATGATAACAGGCAGTACATGCCCCATCTCACGGAACGGTAAGAAGCTACTATAACAAAAAGCGGCTGACCACACGGTCAGCCGCTTTACTGCCCTTAGGCTCCTTTCGTAAAGGAGCTGTCCGCGAAGCGGACTGAGGATTGCCCTTAATTCCCCTCCTTGGAGGGGTGGCACGAAGTGCCGGGGTGGTCTGCCCCGAAGTGCCGGGGTGGTTGTCACAAATCCTCCGTCGGGCTGCGCCCGCCACCTCCTTTGGAAAAGGAGGCTTTGGTTTTCCGCACATGAAGTTACTCGATTTCTGGTAACAAGTTGCGGAATATGTCACAATCAAAAAACTCAATAATACTCAAATCTAATCCATCGCACAGCTTTTTTACTGTAACGATGCCAACCTCTCTGCGTTCTGGCTCTAACATACTGTACACGGTAGAGGGCGATACGCCTGCCAGTCGTGCAAGTTGTGTGTATGAAATACTGCGTTCTTTGCACAACTGACGAAATCGCTTTACAACAGCATCTTTTATAATCGTCCTCACCTACTTTCGCGTCTAGGTTTAGAACAATCATAATAATCTATACGTAATAACGTATACGCACTTGCGGATTTTTTGGATCTCTGATAAACTACATTTACAAAGATAAATAGCCCTGACGGAGGTGGATTTAGATGCCACGTATGGAAGATGACCCTACCACGATTCAAAAAAGCCCGATCCTGCATTTTCCCTCAGATCACAGGCGAGCCACTTTCGAGATGAAATTGAAACAAGAGCTTGAACTGCCATCAAAACTTTTCTGCCAAAGTTTCTATGAAGATATTTACGCGGTGCTTACCTTAAGAGATTGGACAGATGAGCATATGCTCCGTTTCATACAGACACCGAGCCTCTTACAAGAGGTAGCACTGGCACTGCACAACGATAATATATTTTCTGCGTTTTATGAACAGAGAATAGTGGACTTGACCTTAAAGATTACAGAAAAATTATAGTAGCTATCCCCAAATCACAAAAAAGAGGCTGACCCCACAGGTCAGCCTCTTCGCTGTCAGTCCCTTATTCCGCCGAGATCATATACGAATACACCGGCTGTCCACCGTTGATGAGGGTAATCTCCACCCCCGGCATCTTACCGGCGATCACATCAGCCGTGGCCTCAGCCGTGGCCTCTTCCACACCCTCGCCGTAAAACACATTCACAAACTCCGGCGAAGTCGCAGCAAGAGCGACAATCGTCTGATCCAAAACCGTAGCAAAATCATCACCGCTACCAAGGATAGAACTATCCAACAAGGCCAAATACTGCCCCGAACGAATCTCATGCCCGTCAAACTCAGAATCTCGAGATGCATAGGTGATCTGCGCCGTCTTCACCCGCGCAATCGCCTCTGTCATCTGGGTCTGGTTCGCCGCCACATCCGCATCCGGGTCCATCGCCAGCAGGGCAGACACACCCTGCGGGAACGTAGTCGTCGGAATCACCACAACTTTCTTCTCTGTCAACGGAATCGCTTGCTGTGCGGCAAGGATAATATTCTTATTATTCGGCAACACAAACACAGTTTCAGCCGGTACTAAATCAATCGCCCGTGCCAGATCATCTGTAGACGGATTCATGGTCTGACCACCCGTCACAATCTGGTCAGCGCCCAGATCCGTAAACACAGCAGTCATCCCCGCACCGGCAGAAACCACAACAAAGCCCAAAGGCTTCTCCGCAGGCGCAACTTTCGGCACAGCAGGTGCAGGAGGCGTTTCCGCTTTCGCACCACCGGCCGCTTCTGCGTGCTGTTCCCGCATGTTCTCAATCTTAATCCCCGTCAAAGCACCATAAGCCAAAGACTCCGTCAAGGCCTTGCCCGGATCATCTGTGTGCACATGCACTTTAATCAGCGCCTCATCATCCACCACGACCAAACTATCACCCATGGCGTCTAAGAACCCACGGAGCAACTCAGGATCACGGGTATTATCCCGGACAATGATGAACTCTGTGCAGTATGTAAAGGTAATATCCGCTTCGTTAAACGAAGCAAAATCAGCGGAGGTGACCTCATCTTCATCGGCCGCTGTCACTTCAATCACCTCACCCCGCAAGGCGCGGAGCATACCCTCTAAAATCAAGACATAGCCCTTTCCGCCCGAATCCACCACTCCTGCTTTCTTCAGCACAGGATTTTGGTCAACGGTCTCCGCCACAGCCTCATATCCAACCTGGATGGTGTACTCCAACAAAAGCGCAATGTCAGCCTCATCCTTTGCAAACTCGACAGCCGCCGCGCTGGCGACCCGGGAAACCGTGAGCATCGTACCCTCAGCAGGTTTCATAACCGCCTTATAAGCAGCCTCAACCCCCATAGCCATAGCCTTTGCAAACTGGAGCGAATCTGCCTCGTCTACATCTTTGAGCCCCTTACTGATCCCACGGAATAGCAAGGACAAAATAACGCCGGAATTCCCCCGCGCACCCCGCAAAAGCGCATTTGCAACAATGGAAGAAGCCTGAGAAATCGTCTCAGGCGTATGCTTCTTCACCTCAGCCGCGCCCGCGTTCATGGTAAGGGTCATATTCGTTCCCGTGTCACCGTCGGGGACAGGGAAGACGTTTAGATCATTAATATGCTTTTTTTCAATCGCAATGGCAGCCGCGCCGCCCTCAATCATGGCACAGAACTCTCTGCCAGTCAGTTTCATCTTCACAGCTTTTTTCCTCCTGGTAGGGGCGAACTGTATTCGCCCGTTCAATCAGCGGGCGAACACAGTTCGCCCCTGCTAAGCTAGGCCTAATCGGCGATCATCGCGTCAACAAACACGTCAACACTCGCAACAGTTACACCGGTCGCGCCCTCGACTTTATAGCGCACTTCGTCTATCATGCTGTTTGTAAGGGCGGAGATGTTCACCCCATAGTCCACAATAATATGGAGTTCAATGGAGATAGACCCATTCTCATGATACGTGACAAACACACCCTTACCCATTGCCTCCCGCTTGAGCAGATGAACAATACCATCTGACATAGAGCGTTTTGCCATACCTTTCACACCAAAACAAGTGGTAGCGGCAGCGCCTGCTAGTGTGGTGATGACATCACTGGTTATAATAATCTCGCCTAAAGCGGCTTTTTGCGTCACCATACGAAGTCTCCTCTCTGACTATAGGATCATGTCCACACGATCCAAATATACGCAACATTATAATACAATAAGACCAAAATCACAAGTGCAGAATAATTTCCCAGTTAAATTTCCGAAAATTTTAAGCTTATACCTTGCATTTAACTGTGAAATAATATACAATATCTGCAATGATTTATTAAAGTAGGAGGTAGGTTCATATGAAATCAGTCAAATTAATTATCGCTCTAGCCTCAGCGGTTATCGTTCTGTCAGCCGCAGTTTGCGCAGTTGTCATCTTCCAAGAAGAGCTCATGAAACTATTTGGGACATGCCGTGATTACTGTAAAAACACATTTTCTAAAAAAGTAAAAGAGTACGAAGACTACGCAGACGTGTAAACGCACAAAAAAGAGCCATCCGGTTGGATGGCTCTTTTTATGAGGTGATGGCGTGTTGGCGCGCGCAACGAACCCATATAATTCGGTACATATACGGAAAACACCCGCCGCCTGCGGGCGGCACCCTCTTTAAAAAAGAGGGTTAAGGATATTGCGGCTGTGAACCTATGTATTTTATATCGCTCTACCGCATGGTAAGATATAGTTTTCTGCGGAAGACGCCCTTGCCCTTACCCCCAACCCTCTTTCGCAAAGAGGGTGTCGCCCGCAGGCGACGGGTGTTTTCCCACCCCAATCACCGCCACACTCCCCTAGGGCATTTCTTCAAACCCTCGAAACACCGCCAAAACGCCTAATTTTCCGTTCTGCTACGTTGAATTTCCTTGAAATGCGATAGCATTCCTGTGGAAATTCGCCTTACATAACAAAAAATTATTCATTTTTTCGACATTCCGCCGGTTTGAAGAAACGCCCTAGAGAACGCGCTTGCTCGTCCCGCATCCTTGCCACAGGCATAGCAAGCAACGCCCCCACAAGTCCGCGGCGATATCTGTGCGTCCCCCTCCACAGATAACAACGCAAACGATTTCCATATGAAAGATTGGCAAAAATTATGATTGATAAATTTGAGACAATATGATTGACAAATTTGAGACAAACGGTTAGAATATTGTAGGTATATATGTCGCATTTACAACAATAAATCAAAGAGAGGTGGTTCTACTGTGTCTAAAATGGTAGAAATACGCTGGCATGGCCGCGGCGGCCAAGGCGCTAAGACGGCGTCGTTGCTTTTAGCCGATGCAGCGTTCAACACGGGGAAATACGTACAAGGTTTCCCAGAGTACGGTCCGGAACGTATGGGTGCTCCCATAACAGCGTTTAATCGCATCAGCGATGAGCGTTGCTCCGTTCACTCAAACATCTATGAGCCTGATTATGTGGTTGTGGTAGACCCCACACTGCTAACAGCAGTGGGTGTAACCATGGGTCTAAAAGAAGATGGCGCGATCATCATCAACTCCACAAAAGACCCGGAAGAACTCAGACCTCTTCTGGAGGGCTATAAAGGGAAAGTGTGTACCGTAGACGCGGACACAATCTCCCAAGAAGAGCTGGGCAGAACCTTCCCGAACATCCCCATGCTCGGTGCAGTAGTTGAAGTGAGCCGTGTGATCCCAAGAGATGTATTGATCGCAGACATGGAACAATCACTCAAGGAAACATTTGCCAACAAACCCCATGTGGTAGAGGGTAACTTAAAAGCGCTCAAACGCGCAATGGGGGAGGTTAAAGGACTATGATTTATATTAAAGACGCCAATACAAACCTGGACTGGGACGCGATTTCTCCCGGCGGTACAATTCTAAAGGGCGGTAGCTCACTAGAAGTCAACACCGGCGACTGGCGCGTCATGATCCCGGGTTTTAACGAAGAAAAGTGCACACATTGTATGCTTTGCTTCCCGGTTTGCGCAGACAGCGCAATCCCTGTCGTTGAGGGAAAACGCCTAGACTTTGATTTCGAGCACTGCAAAGGCTGCGGTGTTTGTTACGAAGTCTGCCCCGTTAAGGGCGCGATCACCTTTGAAAAGGAGGAGAAATAATGGGAATCCGCGAAAGACTTTCCGGTAACGAAGCCGTGGCAACCGCGCTGAAGCAAATCAACCCTGATGTTGTTGCAGCCTATCCCATCACGCCTTCCACCGAAGTAGTACATTATTTTTCTCAATACGTAGCCGACGGTGAAGTAGACACCAATTTCGTCGCTGTCGAATCCGAGCACAGCGCCATGTCCGCCTGTATCGCAGCATCCGCTGCCGGTGGCCGTGCATCTACCGTAACATCCGCCTGCGGACTTGCGCTCATGTGGGAACTCCTCTATGTCGCATCCGGCACGCGCTTACCTGTCACACTTGGCGTTGCAAACCGTGCGCTGTCAGCACCAATCAACATCAACAACGACCACAGTGACTCCATGGGCGCCCGTGACAGCGGCTGGATTCAGCTCTATGCGGAAAACAACCAAGAAGCCTATGACAACTATCTCATGTCCATGCGCATCGCAGAACATAAAGATGTCATGCTTCCCGTCATGGTTTGCCAAGACGGCTTTATCACCTCTCACGCGGTTGAGAACATTGAACTGCTGGAAGACGAGAAAGTAAAAGCTTTCGTCGGCGAGTATGAGCCTGAGTCTTTCATGCTGTCAGGTAAACCAACTTCTGTTGGCCCATATGATACCACCATGTTCTACTTTGAACACCAATACCAACGCGCCAGAGCTATGGTAGAATCCCAAAAAGTCATTCTGGACGTATTCAAAGAATTCGGCGAACTAACAGGCCGTAAGTACGACCTCTTTGAAGAATACAAAATGGAAGACGCTGAGCGTGCCATCGTGGTACTAAACTCTTCCGCCGGCACTGCAAAAGCGGCAGCAGACGCACTCCGTGCAAAGGGCGAAAAAGTCGGCGTAATCAAACTCCGCGTATTCCGCCCGTTCCCGGTTACCGAAATTGCAAAAGCCCTTTCCCACGTGAAAGCCGTTGCGGTTATGGACAAAGCGGAATGTTTCTCCGGTGTAGGCGGCCCTGTCTTTGCTGACGTACGCACCGCTTGCTACGATCTGGAAAAACGTCCTGAAATCATCAACTACATCTACGGCCTTGGCGGCCGTGACGTGCGGTTGGAAGACTTTATAACAGTATTCGACCAACTCGGCGACATTGTAAAAACAGGAAAAGTCGGCGAATTCTATCGTCATCTTGGCGTAAGGGGGGTAAAATAACCATGGCATTTAATCTAAAACAAGAAGCCAGCAAGCCGGAACGCTTTGTCGGCGGACATCGTTTGTGCGCAGGTTGCGGTGCCGGTGTTGCAGTACGCGGCGTACTCCGCGCCCTAGAGCCGGACGATCTCTCCGTTTCCGGCGTAGCCACAAGCTGCCTGGAAGTTTCAAGCTGCCTATATCCCTACACAGCATGGCAAGACAGCTACATCCATTCAGCATTCGAGAACGTAGCCGCCACAGTCAGCGGCGCAGAAGCTGCGTATCAAGCCATGAAGAAAAAAGGCAAAATTGATAAAACCTACAAGTTTATCGCCTTCGGCGGTGACGGCGGTACATACGACATCGGCTTCCAAAGCCTCTCCGGCGCAATGGAGCGGGGACATGACATGGTATATGTCTGCTACGATAACGAAGCCTACATGAACACGGGTCTTCAGCGTTCCTCCGCTACACCCAAGTTCGCGGAAGTGTCAACTGCTCCCGTTGGTAGCGTGATCCCCGGTAAACAACAGGTCAAAAAAGACCTGACCGCCATCATGGCGGAGCACAACGTGCCGTACATCGGGCAAACTACTTTCATCGGCGCATGTAAAGACATGCACGAGAAAGCACACCGCGCACTCTACACAGAGGGCCCGGCGTTCCTAAACATCCTAGCCCCATGCCCACGCGGCTGGCGTTACGATCCAAAAGATCTGATGAAAATCTGTAAGCTTGCAGTTGAAACCTGCGCATGGCCGCTCTACGAAGTCATCGACGGTGAGTGGAAACTTTCCTACGAGCCAAAGAAGAAACTGCCAATCGCAGACTACATGAGACTCCAAGGCCGCTTCAAGCACATGTTTGAAAAAGGCAACGAATGGATGATCGAAGAATCACAAGCATTTATTGACAAAAAATGGGAAACACTTCTCGCCAGATGTAAATAGGATCAAGACAAAACCCCCTGCCGCAAAGCACGTGTTGCGCGGCAGGGGGTTTGCTGTTGGGGTACGGCTAATTTAGAGTGAGGAAAAGACACCCAAGCCCTGCGGGCGGCGGGTGTTTTCCTATCGTGCAGTCAATTTTTATTTGGAACAAGATATGTCCGAAACAATCTCGTTATTGTCTAGGCAAATCAGCCATGCCGGCTGTACAAAGTTTTGATATTGGGTTTGGCTCTCAAACTCTATCGTGGCTTTCGTGCAATCGTCTTGGATTAAAATTGCAATCTGCACAATCTCCTGCCGCTTGCGCTTATCTGTGTAGCAATAGCGCTCCCAAAGCTCTTGCTCTTTTACCGTGCGCTTTGGATCGAACTGCTTTCGCTTCTCTTGAAATTGCTTGTGGGTTAAAGGCTCTATGAAACCGTTCTCATGTTCAAGCATGAATTGTTCATCTGACCTAAATCTGCTCTCCAAGCGATTTTCCAACTGATTCTGCAAGAGTTTTCCAAACTGCACATGTACAAGTTTTTTCCTCTGGAATGCATACATCGTTATCATGGATATGATGTTGTGAACACTGCTGGGGTGGTCATAGACTGTCTGGTCAATCCCGTATGTGATGAGAATCATTGGTCGCACCTCCCGCTTCGTACATAAAAAGAGCACGCATGGGCGAAGGATCACCACATACGCGCCGAAGCGGGTATCTCTACCGACAACAGATATTCACTCTTGTCCTCTTGCAAGCACACCGCAAATAGGTATACTGAACAAGCACACTGGCAGTGAAATCTGCTGTGTGGGTGGCTCTATCGCCCATGCAGGTTGGGGGGTGTTACCGCACTCCCCGCCCTTTGTGCATTTTTCAATGCACTATGCGTCTTTCCATTGTATCATTGATGTCACCTACCTGTCAATAGACTGCATACGATACATTTTTACTATGCTACTATGCATGTAATGAATTCAGGAGGCATGTTTATGGCATCTTTAAAAAGAGTTTTTACCTTGCGCTTGCATGATGACATTTTCGATAAAATTGAAGTCCTTGCAAATGAACAACATCGTTCAATGACAAATTTAATCGAATATATTCTTTTATCATACCTTGCACAGCATGAAAGTGAGCACGGGGAAGTTAAAAATCAAAAATGAGTTAATAGGCGCAAAGCACCAAAGCCTCCTTTTCCAAAAGGAGGTAGCAGGCGCAGCCTGAGGTCGGATTCTATTCCCCTCCTTGGAGGGGTGGCACGAAGTGCCGGGGTGGTCACTCACCATACAAAGGACAATCCTCAGTCGCTTCGCGACAGCTCCTTTGAAAAAGGAGCCTATGTACCAAAACAAAAGGCAAGAAAGATGATAACTTCATCTTTCTTGCCTTTTTCGTTGAAATATCATTCGATTGAATAGTTATAGCACCGTCTTCCAAAGCCC
>Ga0131853_10009968_pt1 | contig 17405 bp, 18 predicted proteins | sample TergutLab28metaG_FD_92764 | JGI IMG/M metagenome (GOLD analysis project Ga0131853, IMG submission 92764) | Labiotermes labralis P1 segment gut microbial communities from Petit-Saut dam, French Guiana - Lab288 P1 (version 2) (version 2) | ecosystem: Host-associated > Arthropoda: Insects >... | reverse complement strand
TTCGATCTTTGTTTTCGTCATCGTCTCCGCCGCCAACGGTGGCTTTGTCAACGATGCTTTCAAAAACGTAGCGATCAAACTCGCTTAGAACTTCGTTTTGCTCTAGTGTTCGCTGGAAAGTTGTATCAATGCAAGAGGGGAGGTGGTAGGCAATGCGTCTATGCTTTTTGCAGAAGTGTATAAATCCAACGGTTTTGATGAAAAAGCTTTGGAGTGGTACAAAAAAACTTTAGAATTTTATCCTCTCAATTGGACATGTAGGCAGAATTATATAAGTTTGCTTTGGAAAAACAATAGATGGACAGAGGCTGTCTTGTTTCTTTCAGAGCAAAGGAGACACTTTGGCGATACTCCCAGCATATTGTTTTTTCTTGGAAAATCTCAACTCGAGTTGGGCGACACAAAAAATGCTTGTGAGAATTTGGCGTTAGCTTGTGCAATGAATCCAGATGAAGACTATATTCGTGAATGTTTAGCGAGGGCATATGTTCAAAGAGGAAAAGCTGATCCTGCAGCAATAGATAGTGAGTCAGAAGCATTGATTTATAGAAAAAGTGAAAAGTCAATGGATGTTTCGTTGTCAGCTTTAGAGCAATGCCTTCATGATTTCGTTCAGTATGTTAAGAGGGATAAACGTATGACTTTCTGGAAAAGAGATGCTGTTAAAAAAAGTCACACTTGGATTTCTTCTCCTGAGAAGTACGCTCAAAACCTGTTGCATACCTTTATGAAATCACGCTTTGGTGATAGTGTCGAATTGTTTGAAGAGATTGATGCCGGAGCAGGCCGAGTCGATGTCTATGTAAGATTACAGGGGATTAATACAGTAATCGAACTCAAAATGTGCGGAGCTGGATACTCCCTAAGCTATGCACTGGATGGAATAGAGCAGCTAGCACATTACTTGGAGAATAAACAAACCTACCTTGGCTACCTGATCGTTTTTGACGGACGTTTGCGTGACTATGGAAAAGGCATTGAGCCACAGTATTTGGACGGGGATTTTACAATAAGAACTTATCCTGTCGATGTGCGCCCCAAAATAAAAGAATCTTAAATTTTGCCCATAAAAGCAGACCGATTTACTTTGTGGTAAACCGGTCTGCTTTTGCAAACGCTGTTTGATCTGGCCAGTAGAACCATTAATTTTTATATTGTATTTCTTTAGCTCCAATTACTATTTTATCCAGAACTGCATTTAATAACAACTACAGATTTTCTGTGTAGATCACTTTTCCTTGGCTATATTTTGCCGAGACATTGATTCTTTTACATCGCGTAACATCAGTTTTAATAGTTTGTCCTCAACAGTTTCACCTTCGGTTCTAAAGTGGCTTTCCACAATGAATCTTCGCCCATCAATTTCATATGTGTTTACTGCTTCCAACACGGTCTTTTTTTCCGACATAACATACCTCCTTTCGATTGCTTATTCATGCGATTCTAGGTTTATACTTTACACTAGAATTCCGGTAGCGAGCAATTTTCTCTGGCTCAATTTCTTGTGTCCCCACACCCTACATCAATTACGACCTTTACATTGACATAGTTTTTAAGCCGTTTATTCCGGAAATTCTCGCCGTCTCCGTCAAACACGAAATGCCTCACAAAGTGCCTAAAATCAAGGGTTTTTACGAATTTTCTCGTTGTAGCAAAACCACACATTCTACATGTGCGCATCTCGGGAACATATCAAAGGGAGTGACTTCTTTCGTCTGATAGCCCTCTTCTGCGAAATGTCCCAGGTCCCGGGCTAGGGTTGCGGGGTCGCAGGAGACATAGACAACTCGTTTGGGGGCGAGTTTGACAATTTGCGCTATGACTTCTGGAGCGAGACCTTTCCGGGGGGGATCTACGATGATGACATCTGGTTTTATGCCGCGGAGTTCCATCTGTCTGCTGGCTTCGCCTGCGTCGCCTAGGAGGAACTCGGCGTTTTCGATGCCGTTTGTGCGGGCGTTTTTCTCTGCGTCTGCGATGGCGGAGGGAACGATCTCGGCGCCGATGGCGTGTTTTGCGTGTATTGCCATGATGAGGGTGATGGTGCCCGTGCCGCAGTAGAGGTCTAGGAGGGTTTCCGCTCCGGTGAGTCCGGCGTATGCGCGGGCTTTTTCGTAGAGACGTTCAGCTTGAGGCGGGTTGATTTGGAAGAAAGAGCGGGGGGAGAGGCGGAACTCCAGTCCGCAGAGGGTGTCAGTGAGAATCTCCTCACCCCAGAGGATGTGAAACTTACCGTCGAGGACGACATTGCTTGGGTTTCCGTTCACGCACAAGAGGATGCCGGTGGCTTCCGGGCAGTGGCGGCGGATGGTTTCGATCAGCTTGTCTTGACTGGGCAGTTTTGCTGAGGTAGTGACGAGGCAAATGGTGCACTTGTTCGGTGCGCCAAGGGTGTCGCGCCCTACGCGCACGAAGAGGTGGCGGATTAGACCTTTGCCTGTGGTCTCCTGATAGGCGGGGATGTCATAGGCGGACATCCACTCTCTCAGAGCAAGGGCGGCGCGGTTGGCGGACTCGGCTTGGATGAGGCATTCTGTTACCGGGATAATCTGATGGCTCCGCCGGCGGTAGAAACCGGTGATGGAGCCATCTCCCACGGCGAAGATGGCTTTGTTGCGGTAATGGGCTTGCTGATCGGCACCTATGATGGGGGCGACAGGGAGCGAAAGCCCACCGACCCGGCTGAGGGCGTCTGTGACACGTTTGTGTTTTGCGCGGAGTTCTTCCTCGTAGCGCATATGGAGGAAATCACACCCGCCACAGGGACCGAAGGCAGGGCAGGCGGGTTCTAGTCTGTGAGGAGAGGGAGAGAGGATGGTCTCAATCTTTGCCCAGGCGACATTTTTCGTAGTACGGAGGATGCGGATTTCGCAGGTTTCACCTTCGATTGCCCCTTTTACAAAGACCACTTGCCCGGAAATCCGCGCAACGCCCTCGCCTTCAGAGGTGTAGCCCTCGATTTGTACGGTATATAGTTCGTTTTTGGCAAGGGACATAGGTGATGGCCTCCGATGGTGGTTGATTTGTTTATGGTAGCATAGATGTGGGGGTATTGCAAGAATGTAGGGGCGGACGCGCAATGCGCGCCCCTACGAAGAGTGTGTCTCCTACAGCTTGGTCTATGCCTTACCTGCTCTGCATAGAGTGTAGGGAAAGAGGTGAGACCATGCACACGAGATATGACCGCAAACGTCAGCGGAACTCTAGTCTTACGGCAATTCGGCTACTTGCTTGCCTGATGCTTCTGGGGGCGACGCTTTTCTTGCGTGCCTTTTTTCCCGCTACCGTGGACGTGATGCGGGAGTGGGTTTTGCCGCGCTTAGAGGAAGACATTGACTATCGGGGTGCCATCTTGGCGATTGGGGCGGGTATTGCGGGGGATACGCCCTTTTTGGAGGTGTTATCTGATGTGGCGATCCGCGCCTTTGGCGGGACGGTGCCGGAGCCTGTAGAGGTACAGGCTGTACCGGAGAAGCGGAGCGGGGATTCCATGCGGGCGGTTCCGCAGTTGGCTGTATATCCGCCTATTGAGCAGGTGATTTATATCCCGGAGCCGGATTTGCCTTGGCTTCACGAGCCGGAACCGATAGAGGAGCCAGAGGTGATCCAAACACCAGAGGCAATGGCTATATTTCTTGCTCATCTGGAAAACTTTCCCGCGCATGATCTGCCGGCGAGTGTGAGTCTGGCCTATGATCCCTTGCCGATGGCCTTTACATCGCCGATTTCTGGGGCGGTGTCCTCGGGTTTTGGGTTTCGGCACCATCCGATTCGGGATGAAGTGCTCTTCCATTTCGGGGTGGATATTGCCCGGTATTCTGGAGTGCCTTTTTACGCCTTTGCGGATGGATATGTGGTAGAAGCCGAGGAGTGTCCCGGGTTTGGGCTCTATATTCTCATGGATCATGGATATGGCGTTTATACCCGCTATGCTCACGCAAGTGTTCTCTATGTAGAGCCGGGACAGCGGATCGAGCGGGGCGCTATGATCGGGCGTGTGGGTATGACAGGGGGCGCTACGGGACCCCATTTGCACTTTGAGCTTTTGGTGGACGGACAGTTTCGGAATCCAAAGTTCTACTTGAATTTCGCAAGCTAAGAGGTGGTTTTTTCGTGGGGTTTAGATCTGTCACCATAAGCTTTGGATTTGTGGGGATGGCCGCTTTGGTTTTGCTCTTTGACCGAAGCGGTCTCTTGCCGTTTGCGGTGTTTGCGATTTTAACCCATGAGATGGGGCATATTGCCGTGATTTATGCCATGGGCGGGCGTGTGCGGCGGCTTCACCTGGGGCTTGTGGGATTTTCCATCGACTATGATGGGCGGCGGATAGGGTACCCGGGAGAGATTGGGATTGCCCTGGCTGGGTCGTTTGCGAATTTTGTCTTGGCTTATGGGGCGAGTGTTTGGGGTGTGTTTGCTTCTTCTGAGAGTTTACTTCTTCTGGCGGGGGTAAATATGGGGGCTGGGCTTTTTAATTTGCTCCCGGTTTATCAGCTGGACGGAGGGCGGGCAGTGAATTGTCTTTTGGCGCTGGTTTTGGATAGTGAACAGGCCTTTCACTTGGTTTGTGTAGTGAGCTCAGTTGTGGTATTAGGACTTCTTGTTTTAGGAGTGTGGCTGTTCATTTGGTCCGGGTGGAATTTTACGCTCTTGCTGGTTGCGGTGTGGTTGCTGGTGGGCTATTGTAAAAATCGGGGGGATGCAGTAAAATGTGCTAGGAGGGGGAGAGGCTGATGAGAAAATGGCTTTGCATTTTGCTTTTATGCATACTGCTTCTGCTGAGTTCCGGTTGCTCTGGGGTTGATTTCTTGGAAATGACAGATGTTGAAATTCTGGTTCATGTGCTGGAATGTAGCGAAGAGCAGGCGGAGCATATGCTTTACACCTTCGAGCGTATTGGTATTGGGGAGATATTGGATCTTCGGCGGAGGCACGAAGGCAATATTCATTTTATTTTGACAAGTCCTGAGGGAGAGTTCTCTCTTAGTGTGAATGTGGAAAGAGAACTTACGGGAATCAGAGGCCCCAGTATCACGCGTACACGCGGGCTCTCTTCCTTGTACTCGAATCAGATGACAAACATTTGTGCTGATTACCCAGAAGGGAGATTCATGGAGGATGAGATTCGGAGGACGCTCATCAATTCTGACGCAGAGAGACAATTTTACTTTGACCAAAGCTATGCAATGATTGCAAGTATTCAGGAATTTCTTGTAGTGCAAGAGCAGTGGGTTTTAACACGCACACCGATCGGGGCATACGAACGGCCTGAATCTTTTAGCTATCACGGCGATTGGTTCGTTTCCCGGAGAGCAGAGGACGGAATTGTTGAGGTGAGCTTGAGAATATACGGCAACATACCCGGACAGCGACCAGTGGATTTCGGATTTGATATTGAGTTTGCTATGCTTCACCCTGTATCATTCAGATTGAGTCTGTTTATAGCCGATAATCCTGAGATGATTTATTGGGTTTGGAATGGAGATTATTATGATAGTATGCACACACTTTTCGATGAGCTCAGAGAAGAGGCCGCGAATCATACGGATTCTTTTTCAGAAGATGAGATGAATTACGTCAGATACCTGCTACATAGATTTTGGTAGAATATCAATACAAAAGGAACGAGAAAATTTATGGATAAAAGATTAGAACGAATATTGCCCCTTGTCCAAAAACCTGCCCGCTACGTAGGCGGTGAATTCGGACAAGTTGTAAAAAACCCGGCGGATATCTGCGTGCGTCTAGGCCTCTGTTTTCCGGATACCTATGAGATTGCCATGAGCAATCTAGGTCTCCAAATCTTATACGGCGTATTCAATGAGATGGAGAAGGTCTGGTGCGAGCGGGTTTTTGCGCCCTGGAGTGATATGGAGGCGGAGCTCCGTAAGTCCGGTGTACCCTTGTATGGTCTTGAGAGTGGAGAAAGTGCAGGGGAGTTTGACATGCTGGGTTTTTCCCTCGGGTATGAGATGGCGTATACCACGGTACTAAATATGCTTGATCTCATGGGATTACCTGTGCGATCAAAAGATCGGGAGAGCTTAACACCTATCGTGTTTGCAGGGGGAAGCGCTTGCTATAACCCGGAGCCCATGGCAGAGTTTATGGATCTCTTTGTCTTAGGCGAGGGAGAAGAAGTGGGGCCGGAGCTCATAGCCCTCTATGATCGGGCGAAAACGGAAGGGATGACGAAGACGGCATTTTTGCATCTGGCGGCGGAGATTCCCGGTGTGTATGTGCCGAGCCTTTATGAGGTGACCTATCACGAGGATGGGACAATTGCAGAGGTTACCCCGGAAGCGGGTGTGCCTGCAAGAGTGCGCAAGCGGATTGTGGCGGATTTGGACAAGTCCTATTTCCCGACTACGGGGATTGTTCCAAGTACGGAGATTGTACATGACCGGACAGTGCTGGAGCTGTTCCGGGGCTGTATGCGGGGATGCCGCTTCTGTCAGGCGGGGTATATCTATCGCCCGGTGCGTCCCAGGCGGATGGAGACTTTGGTGGAGCAGGGGAAAACGGCATTGTCTCACGCGGGGCAACAGGAGGTTGGATTACTCAGTCTCAGTTCCAGTGATTACCCGGAACTCCCCGTCCTCTGTGATGGGTTATTGGAGTTTTGTGAGCCGAAGAAGATCAGTCTATCTCTGCCTAGCCTCAGAGCGGATAATTTTTCTATGGAACTTGTACGGCGGATTCAAAAGGTGCGGAAGGGCTCCCTTACCTTTGCGCCGGAGGCGGGGAGCCAGCGTCTGCGGGACGCGATTAATAAGAATGTGACAGAAGAGGCGCTACTGCGCAGTTTAAAGGCCGCTTTTGCTGGGGGATACAGCGCGGTAAAGCTGTACTTTATGCTGGGGCTTCCCACGGAGACGGACGAGGATGTGCTGGAGATTGCAGAGCTTGTCAATCAAGTCCATTGGACCTGGCGGCAACATTCAGCGAACAAGAACAGGCCGCTCCGGATTACGGTTAGCACTTCTTGCTTTGTACCGAAGCCTAACACAGCCTTCCAGTGGGAAGGGCAGGTTTCGATTGCGGAATACAATCGTCGGGTGGCGCTTCTGAGAGAGCATATGAAGTCGAAGGCTGTGACCTATAACTGGCATGAGGCATCGGTGAGCTTTGTGGAGGCTGTCCTTGCGCGGGGTGACCGCCGGGTTTCTCAGGTGATCGAAGCCGCTTGGCGGGATGGTGCGCGACTGGATGCTTGGAGTGAATACTTCTCCTTTGACCGCTGGATGGCGGCTTTCGAAACTGCGGGGATTGATCCCCATTTCTACGCGACACGAGAGCGGCAAGGGGATGAAATCTTCCCCTGGGAGATCATTGACACGGGTGTGGATCGGGCATTTTTACGGTCTGAGTGGGAGGCTTGTTATGCCTCGCGTCTAACGCCGGATTGCCGAGAGGTGTGTTCGGCTTGCGGGATACAGAAGACAGAGATGGGGGGTGCTTGCCGTGGCTAGACATCGTTTGCTTTTTTCAAAGACAGGACGGGCAAGATACCTGTCTCATTTAGACCTGATGCGGACGATCCAACGTGTGTTTGCCCGGGCTGGGGTTCAGGTGCGGCATACGGAGGGTTTTAATCCCCATGCCTATGTTTCGGTGGCCTTGCCTCTCTCGGTGGGTGTGGGGAGCGATTGTGAGCTACTGGACTTTGAGCTGGCAGACAACACCCCTCTTGCAGATTTACCAGAGCTCCTGACACGCAATATGCCGGCGGGGATTGAGATCTTAGCGGCCTATGAGGCGGATACGAAGCTGAAGGATATTGCCTTTTTGCGTGTTTGGGGAACACTTAGCTATGATGGGGCGGAAGATGTGACGGAACGGGTAAGCGAACTTTCTGATTTTTTTGCTCAGGAGTCGATTCTGGTTAAGAAGCTGACAAAAAAGAAGACTATGACGGAAGTTGACATAATTCCGCTTATCCGTGAAATCAATTTCTCGGCGGAGGGAACGCATGGGGTAAAGGTTGAGGCGGTGATCCGCGCACAGAATCCGGGGATGAATCCCAGCCTTTTGATTGAAGCGCTCAGGCAACAGAGGCCGGAGCTGGTGCCGGATTTTGTAGTGTTTTCCCGGGTGGAAGTGTATAATGAAGCCATGGAAGTGTTTCGATAGAGACAAAGGGCACACAAAATAGGAGGGGATAGATATGAGAGAGCGGCATGAAATTAAGGAACTGGCGAGGGAACAGATTCGAGCGCAACGTGCTCCGGCGATTTTGCTGATCTTTGTGTATGCACTTATGGCATATGCATCCGCACTGCTTGACAGGATGGCCGGACGGCTTGGTGGATCGGTCGCATATTGGATTATCTATTCAGTGGGGATGCTTATTTTGGGGGTGCTGTGGGTCAATCTGTCCGGCGAATATGTGAAGATATATGAAGGTCGGCGTGCCACTGTGGGTGAGATATTCACAGGATGCGGAAAGAAGTTTTTCCGCAAGATGGGCGGCTATCTTTGGATGACGCTTTGGCTTCTGCTCTGGGCCTTGCCGGGTATTGTGGTGCATGTTTGGACAAATATTTTAATTCTTGCGATACTCCTCTACATTCCTGTGTTCATTCGGGCGATGGCCTATTTCATGACGCCTTACATCTTGGGATACCATACTGAGGTGAAAGCAACTCTGGCACTCCGGCTGTCTAAGCGGATGACCAAGGGATATATGGGTCGTATCGTTGTGATGTATTTGAGCTTTATCGGGTGGATCATATTGGGTGTTCTTCCGTTTCTCATTTTTACTTTCTATGGTGCGGCATTTGGATATTCAAGCGGGAATTTTTACGCGGGGATTGTGACAATATATATTGGTGCCTTAGGTTCTGTTGCTCTGTTTATTGTGCTTATTCTCCCGTACATGCATGTTACCATTGCCGGTCTATTTATAGAGCTACGTGATGACATGCTTGCAAAAGGTTTGGTCTCGTGGGAGGAGCTGGGGATGCCGCGACCGATTGTGGTGACGCCTGTGGCGGAAGCGCCGCAGAGTACGCCTCCAGTGGTGGAAGCTGTTACAGTCGAGCTTGCGCCGGAAGAGGGAGAAACGGATGAACTCTCCGAAGATGAGGTGTATGGGGATGAAGATGAAGACGACTTGACAGATGAGGAAAGCTAGGATACAATTGACTTACTCAAAGGGGAGTAGTTAGCGGACAGGATTTCTGTCTGGAGTAAAGTCGTCATTTCGTGGGAGATTCTTCCACCGGCTTTATTGACACCGATTGTGTGTTTGACAAGACCTTTGCCAATACTATTGGCAAAGGTCTTTTGCCATCTAAGGGGAGAATTGCAATGGAACAGTATCAAAAAACGAAAGCGCAATTGTGGGACGAGCTTGGATCGCGTGAGCAGGGGCTTTCAAATGCCGAAGTTCTAGAGCGGAGAGAGACCTTTGGTTCAAACGAGCTACAGGGACGAGAGCGGACACCTCTATGGCGATTGCTTCTGGACGCGTGGAAGGATCCGATGGTGATTATCTTGGCCTTGGTGGTTATCATCAAGGCAGTTTTGGCTGAGTGGGTGGAGGCTTTTGTTATTTTGGCGGTGCTTGGGATCAACTCTGTGATCTCTGTGGTGCAGACGCGGAAAGCGGAGAGCTCTTTGGAAGCGCTCAGAGAGATTAGTGCGCCTACAGCGAAAGTGCGGCGGGATTCTGGGCTTGTAACACTTCCAGCCAGAGAGCTTGTGCCGGGGGATGTGGTCATCTTAGAGGCCGGGGACTTTATCCCGGCGGATGGGCGACTTGTGGACTGTCACGCCCTCAAGGTGGATGAGGCCATCCTCACGGGGGAGGCGGAGCCTGTTTTGAAGATGGATGAGACCCTATCCGGTGATTTGCCTCTGGGGGATCGAAAGAACATGGCTTACAGCGGGACAGTTGCTGTCCATGGGCGCGGTGTGCTCCTTGTGACGGCGACCGGCAAGGGGGCGGAGATTGGGAAGATTGCGGAACTTTTAGAAACCGCGGAGGAGCGTCAAACGCCCCTTCAGCGGAAGTTAGAGCAGTTTAGTAAACAATTGGGGCTTTGGATTTTTGTACTTTGTATCGGGATTTTTCTGCTCCAGATCGGACGTGCTCTTTTGGCGGGGGCGGAGCTTGGCAATGAGATTTTGAATGCGCTGATGTTCTCTATTGCCGTAGCAGTGGCGGCGATTCCGGAGGCTTTGAGCTCGATTGTGACCATCGTTCTCGCAGTGGGGACGAAGAAGATGGCAAGCCGGAACGCGATTATCCGGAAGCTCCCGGCGGTAGAGGCGCTGGGGAGTACCAGTGTGATCTGTACGGACAAAACAGGGACGCTGACTCAGAATAAGATGACAGTGGTGGATCACTATCTGCCGGATGGGGCAGAGGTGGAGACCTCACTTATGCTACCTGCCATGGTGCTCTGTAATGACGCGGTGATACAGATGGACGGTACGCGGATGGGGGATCCCACTGAGACGGCTTTGCTTGACTTTTCCGAGGGGATTGGGCAGTCTGTTGATGGGCTCCGGGATGCACATCCCAGAACTTCGGAATTATCATTTGATTCGGCACGGAAGTTGATGAGTGTGTTGTGTGACATGGATGTGCGGCGGATGTTTGTGAAGGGTGCGCCGGATGTCCTTTTTGCACGGTGTACGTATGTGTTGATGAATGGTGAAGCGGTTCCTCTTGATGCCCACTTACGAGGGCAGTTTGAACTGGCGAATGAGGGCTTTAGTGAGCGGGCTTTGCGTGTGCTGGCTTATGCCACGAAGACAGTGGAATCCGGGCGGGAATCTCTTGATTTTGCGGATGAGCAGGATTTGACTCTCATCGGCCTCACTGCGATGATTGATCCGCCAAGAGAAGAGGTGCCTGGTGCCATCGCCGAGGCGAAGCGGGCGGGGATTCGGACGGTCATGATTACCGGTGACCACAAGACAACGGCCTATGCCATCGCCCGGGAGATCGGGATTGTGGAAGCGGATGATATGGCTGTGACAGGGACGGAGCTTGACGGGATGGATGATGATGAGCTCTCTAGAAAGCTGACACGTATCTCTGTCTATGCCCGGGTGTCGCCGGAGAATAAGATTCGGATTGTGAAAGCTTGGCAGGAACAGGGGCGGATCACCGCCATGACGGGGGACGGGGTGAATGATGCGCCTTCGCTCAAACAGGCGGATATCGGGATTGCTATGGGGAGCGGGACAGAGGTTGCGAAGGACGCTTCTGCCATGGTTTTGACGGATGATAACTTTGTGTCTATCGTGAGTGCTGTGTCCATTGGGCGGACGATTTTTGATAACATTAAGAAAGCCGTGGGGTATCTGTTCTCCGGGAATCTGGGTGGGATACTTGCGATTTTGTTTGCGCTGATTATCGGGTGGGACAAGCCCTTTACCGCTTTGCAGATTTTGTTTATTAACCTTGTGAATGACTCTCTGCCTGCCATCGCCTTAGGACTGGAAGCGGAGGAGCCTATGGTGATGAATCGCCCGCCGCGGGACATGAACGAAGGGATATTTGGCGGTGGGTTACTGGGTAGCGTGATCCTTCGTGGGGTGTTTATCGGGATTGGGACTATCTTGGCGCAGTTTATTGGAATACGCTTCTTTTCGCCGGAAGTTGGCAGTGCGATGGCCTTTACGACGCTGATTTTGGCGCGGACTTTGCAGACCTTTTCCTCCAGATCAAACAAGCAGACGGCTTTCGGAATGGGGCTGTTCTCTAATCGGGCTGTCCTCCTGGCGGTGTTGGTCTGCTTTGGGCTTTATGGGATTACAGTGCTTCCGGGTGTGCGGGAGGTGTTTGATATGTCGGCGGCCTTTGGGCTATCCCAGTGGGGGATTGCTGTGGGGATTGCGGTTTGTGCTGTGGTGTTGATGGAGGTGGCGAAGGTTTGGCGGCGGGAGAATTGTGTCAAAACTGATTTGGTGAAATAATGGCGCAATAATGGTGATATAAAATTTGGTATTGCAATTCCAAGCATAATGCTTTATCATAGTTTGGTTGTCTGTTTTAAAACAGAGTAGTCCTAAAAAACTAAAACCCAAGAAGAGGAGATCGAAAAATGAAAAAGATTGCAATATGTATGCTGGCACTGCTTCTTATGGTAGGCCTCGTAGCTTGCAGTGGCGGAAATGGTGGAAGCGGTGGAGAGGCTGTGAGCCTTTCCGGTGCCTTTGTTGTTGAAGATGGAACCCCAGGTACGCTGACTTTTACTGCTGACTCATTTGTAATTGCAATGCCATTCAGCGAAATGGACGTAGACATGCCGGGCGATTTCAATGTCAGAGGCACCTTTGTTATTGATGAAGACGCCGGAGTCATTCGCCTCACTGTTAACCGAGATGCCTTGGAAGCGGACGCATTACAGTTGGTTCATGATATGCTGGCACAAGATCCAATGATGTCGGAGTTAATGGAAGATCCTGAGTTTGCAGAGGAACTCGAATTCGCCATTGCGGAAATGGCAAATGAGTTGTTTGATTCGCTCTATGCAGACTTTGATGACATTGCCCTGGAGTTTGAAGACGGCTTTGACAGACTAGTTGGCGAAGACGGCGTTGCGTTTGTAAGACAATAATGGTTCGGCTTTAGGCGAGTGAGTGAAAGATTGGAAAAATCCTTGCAATCCGAGCAATCCTGTGCTATACTACCTAAGCATGTTGTGGGAATGAAACCCATTCCCGTCATCCGAGGCGGTCCGCTGACAGATTTTCTGGATATGAACGCCTTAATAAGAGGGGAGGATGAACAAGATGAATTTAGTACAAGTACTCAGTGAGCAATACATGAAGCCGGAGCTTCCTTCTATGAACGTTGGTGACACTGTGCGTGTTTCCGTAAAAGTTAAAGAGGGTAGCCGTGAGCGTGTACAGGTGTTTGAAGGTACCATCATCGCGAGAAAGCATGGCGGAATCAATGAGAGCATCACAGTGCGCCGTATTTCTTACAATGTTGGCTGTGAAAAAGTGTTTCCAGTCCACAGCCCCACCATCGTTGGCGTTGAGACAGTGAGACGCGGTAAGGTTAGAAGAGCGAAACTCTACTACCTACGTGATCGTGTGGGTAAGCGCGCGAAGGTCAAAGAAAGAATCTAAGTCGAGGCGAGACGCCCTGCAAACTAGAGTTTGCGGGGCGTTTTTTACAAAGCGGCTGGTTTTTTGATATGCAGAGACCAAAGCCTCCTTTTGTAAAGGAGGTGGCAGGCGAAGCCTAAGGTCGGATTCAGTCCCGTAGGGGCGATCGTCCCGATCGCCCGTGGCCTGTGGCCTGTGGTTTCTACCGCATGATTGGTGGTGCATGAAATGCTAAAACATGCGGGCGACCGAGGCGGTCGCCCCTACAAAGGACAATCCTCAGTCCGCTTCGCGGACAGCTCCTTTGCACCACAGGCACCCCTTCCGCCGAGCCAATCGCTTCGCTCTTGGGCGTCAGTTGGAAAAGGAGCCTATGGGTCTCTGTTTGGAGGATACAAGTATGGAACTCAAGACAATCACAATATCTGAAACTCTCACGATCAAAGAACTTGCGCTATCAGAACTCGCGCAAGCCTATCCTGTGATCAGTCAGCTTCGGACGCATCTCAGCCTTACGGAATACCTGGCACTTGCGAGTGAGATGAAAGCGAATGCATATCAGGTGCTTTGCCTTTTTGAGGAGAGTCAGATTGTCGCATACGCTGGGTTTGCTAGGGGGGCGAATTTATACTATGGCAGACATGTGTGGGTGTATGATTTGGTCACAGATCAGGCCAAGCGCGGCAAGGGGTATGGAAAGCTACTCCTATCTTGTGTCGAAGGTTTGGCGAAAGACAATGATTTAGAATGTATTGCACTTTCGTCTCGATTTGTGATGAAAGATGCGCATCAGTTCTACGAAAATGCCATGCAGTATGATAAAATAGGCTATGTATTCAAAAAAGACTTGCAAGGAAAATAAACAAGTTGAGGGGTGTTTTGGGATGGGAAAGAATCGGGAACGGCGGCGACCGATTACAAAAACGGCTTTGTTCATACGGGCTGTGCGAGTATCACTGCTGGTGAGTATAGCCTTTGGTGTGCTTGCATGGTTTGCGGTATCATCAACTTCAGACGCGCAAGCGGGGGTATGGGAAGCCCTCAGGTTTGCGGCTGGCAGTGCGCTTGGGCTTCAGGTATTTATGCTTCTGACTCTGTCTGTCCTCGTATTCCAAGACTTCCGTACGATAGCAAAGCAGGAGAAGCTTTACGGATTCCGCTTCCGGGATGAGATGGAGAAGTATCAGATCAAAACATTCCAGCAGATCAAGGGCGAGTGGTTTGTCCTTGTAGGCGGATGCCGGGTTTATGCCTTTCGGCGCGGGTTTATTACGGACTTTGGGAAGCAAAAGGGTAGTATGCTGGGGAAAAAACTGGGCGCGAAAATGATGGTTGAATGTGCGGACGGTGTGGTACGTGTTCTTGGAGGCGACCGGAGCGTGCTGACGGCGTTGCAAAATTGGGTAAATGATACGCAAAACTGAGGTGAAGACCCTATGTCAATTGAAATGAATATCCAATGGTTTCCCGGGCATATGACGAAGGCGCGGCGGATGATCGAAGATCAGGTGCGTTTGGTTGACGCCGTCTGTGAGATTGTAGACGCGAGGATTCCGGAGTCCAGTCGGAACCCAGATGTTTCGGATCTCACGGGGGATAAGCCTCGCTTGCTTATTTTAAACCGGATTGATCAGGCGGATCCCACTTTTACAAAAGCTTGGGCGGCTTATTACAAGGGGCTTGGCTATGCGGTTTTGGAGACGGACAGCCAGAGCGGTAAGGGCGTAAATGGCTTTCAGCCGGTACTTAAGACCCTTTTGCGGGATAGACTGGAGCAGTATAAAGCAAAGGGACAGGTAGGGAAGCCTCTTCGTGCCATGATTGTAGGGATACCCAATGTGGGGAAGAGTTCCTTCATCAACCGGGTTGCCAAGCGGCGGGCGGCGAACGCCTCAGATCGTCCCGGTGTGACCCGGGGGAAGCAGTGGATATCTGTTGGAGAGGGGCTGGAGCTCCTCGATACGCCGGGGATTTTGTGGCCGCGCTTTGACAGTCAGCGAGTGGGGGAGAACCTTGCTTTTACCGGGGCTGTGCGGGATGAAATTATGGATCGAGAGACTTTGGCGGCGAATCTATTCCTTCGTCTCAGAGCGGAGTATCCGGAGCGGATTTTGGAGCGCTATAAATTCAAGCCGGATCTAGAGATGGATGGGTATACGCTACTGGAGACAGCGGCGCGGAAGCGTGGCTTTCTCATCAGCGGCGGTGAGGCGGATTTAGAGCGGATGGCGGTGGTGCTCCTAGATGAGTTTCGCGGCGGGAAGCTTGGACGGATCACCCTTGAGCGTCCGGGAGAGAAGACGGAAGAGGACTCTAATCATGACTGATCTTTGGCAGATAGAACGGGAGCTTTACACCGCTGGTCACAAGGTGATCTGTGGCGTGGACGAAGCGGGGCGGGGGCCTTTGGCTGGGCCGGTTGTGGCGGCGGCGGTGATTTTGCCTCTGGGGCTTGAAATCGGCGTGGATGACTCGAAAAAACTTACGGAATCTGCGCGGGAGGCCTTGTATGAGGAGATTTGCGCCCAGGCGATGGGTTATGGTATTGGGCTGGCTACAGAGGAGGAGATTGATCTGGTCAATATCCTAAACGCCACGTATCTGGCAATGAATCGGGCGATTGATGCGCTTTGCGGGGATGGTGGGTTGTCATCCGCGGGCGGGCTAACCCCGCCCCTACGGGTGGTGCCGGATATTTGTTTGATTGATGGGAATCGGGCGGAAGGGGTGCGGTATCCGAACCGGTGTATTGTTAAGGGGGACAGCAAATGTGCCTCTATTGCGGCGGCATCGATTTTGGCGAAGGTGACACGGGATCGGATTATGGTGGATTTGCATGACGCCTATCCGCAATATGGCTTTGACCGGCATAAAGGATATCCCACTAAGGCGCATTATGCGGCATTGGAGGCACATGGGGTGTCGGATGTCCATAGAGAGAGTTTCCTTCGCAAGTGGCAGGCAGGGCGGATATAATGGCGAAGACGATTGGAGACTGGGGCGAAGGGATTGCGATGGACTTCTTGCGGAAGCAAGGATACGAAATTCTGGCGCAAGGATATCGCTCTCGGTACGGAGAGATTGATCTGATTGCTCGGGATGCTACATATTTGGCCTTTGTAGAAGTCAAGACACGGAAATCCGCCTATTTTGCCGAGGCGCGGGAGGCTGTGAGCCGTTCTAAGATACAAAAGCTCCGCCGGACAGCGGAGTGGTATCTGGTTAAACATGAGACCACGCTTCAACCGCGTTTTGATGTAATTGAGATCTATGCACCTCTTGGGGTGCGTACGGAAGAACCTGAACTTATTCATCTGGAGGATGCTTTTCAATGAGAATACCCTTGTTTGACGCCCATTGTGATACGATATCTGCCATGCTGACCACTGACCAGCCCCTTTGGCGGAATCAGTTGCATGTAGATTTACAGCGGGGCGCGCGTTATACACCTTGGGCGCAGTTTTTTGCGATTTTTGGGCAGATTGATCCCCTAGGCGGGACAGGGCTCTGCGGGTTTGCGACCTATCCGGACGGGGCGCACTGTTTTGCGGCGCAGTATCGGCTGTTTCAGGGAGCTCTTGCGGCGAACCGAGATCATATGCAACTCTGCCGCACAGCATCTGACGCGGAATCAGCGATGCTTTCGGGGAAGATGGCGGCCTTTCTCTCGGTTGAGGGGGCGGAACTCTTGAACTGTAGCATTGATCGCCTGGGTGAGGCACATGAGCTGGGTGTACGGATGGTGGGGCTTACTTGGAATGATGCAAATGCTCTCTCCGGTACGAATATAGACGCGCCAGAGCGGGGACTTACAGAGCTTGGACACCGGTTTTTGAGGCGGTGTGAGGAGCTGGGTGTGATTGTGGATGTGTCCCATATCTCAGTGCCCGGATTTTGGGATGTGGCGGAGGAGAGTACAAAGCCTTTTATCGCGAGCCATTCCAATGCCTACGCCCTCTGTCCGCATAGCCGGAATTTGACAGATGATCAATTCCGGGCGATTGTGAAAGCAAATGGTGTGGCGGGACTTAATCTCTATACGGCATTCTTAGGGGAAAAGGTGACAGTTGATACGGCGGCTGAGCACATTGAGCACTTTTTGGGTCTCGGCGGGGCGCGGAACATTGCCATCGGGGCGGATTTGGATGGCTGTGATACCTTGCCCGAGGGCTTTTATGGAATTGAAGATTTGGAAAAATTAGCCAATAGGCTTCTGCAAAAAAACTATGCAGAGGACTTGGTTTGTGATATATTTTATCATAATCTAATGAGAGTGGTGAGTGAGGTATGCGTTATCTAAGCACACGAGACAAGATGGTTCGCGTCACAGC
>Ga0131853_10009967_pt1 | contig 17405 bp, 14 predicted proteins | sample TergutLab28metaG_FD_92764 | JGI IMG/M metagenome (GOLD analysis project Ga0131853, IMG submission 92764) | Labiotermes labralis P1 segment gut microbial communities from Petit-Saut dam, French Guiana - Lab288 P1 (version 2) (version 2) | ecosystem: Host-associated > Arthropoda: Insects >... | reverse complement strand
GGTGGGTGGGTGGGTGGGTGGGTAGGTAGGTAGGTAGGTAGGTAGGTAGGTAGGTAGGTAGGTAGGTAGGTAGGTAGGTAGGTGGGTAGGTAGGTAGGTTGCACTTGGGTTCGGGACCTCATCGTTCCGATGCACCTAGGCCTTAATAACGGGACCTTTGTGCCCCATGTCTAATCATGGGAGCCCTGTGACTACTGAAGTTCCAGATGGCCCAAAAGCTTATACTCTTAACACTCTCTGGCTCCAAGAAAAACGATACCAGATACGCGTGTCTGAGTGAGGCCAAAGCCTCACATTCACAAATAAAGTGGGCCGAGGTTTCCTTTTTCAATCCACACATCCTACACAATGGACTGCCCAGCAGCCCTAGTAGGTGAAGGGGTGAAGGTGTCTCCTCAGGGTGTTGGTCCAGTAAGAAGGCCATTTACAGCACTTGACTGAGTCTTATTAAAGGACAGAATTTTAACCTTTGCACCCAGACTAGTTACCGAGATTGGTTCTCGAGCCTGTCTTTGGGTGTCACCAAAGCCTCACCATCTTGCCCATTGATGGTTGACCAACCAACAACTAAGCCTTTTAGAATGTCTCGTCTAGAGACTCCCAGGGCCGGGTCAGGTCCAAGAAATCCCTGAACCGAGCCGCCTCTTGCGACCTCATCGGCGATCTCATTACCTCGTACTTCAGCATGTCCAGAGACCCAATGTAGCCCCACTGCATGCCGGGTAGAGATGTCCGACAGTCCATTACGAACACCTGTTCTGAGCCGCAATGTGTTCAGGGATGCAGCACAAGGTGATATTCTCCAACGAACCATGGGGTCTTCCTCTGAAAGAGAAACTCCTGCCGCAATACCTACAGGAACTGGGCTACGTCAACCGGATGGTGGGAAAGTGGCACTTGGGACACTTCAGCGCCAATTACACCCCTATCTATCGCGGGTTCTATTCTCATTACGGGTACTGGAGCGGACACCAGGACTACTATGATCACACAGCGCAGGAGAGCGTGAGTAGCACATGCTAACATTTGAACTTAACCTGGTAAGTCCGTATTGTACGGTGGTACACATGTAATATACATAGGAATGTAGGTTCGAATTCCGCTGTGAGCGTGGGTGTTTTTCTCATGTGATTGTTGTGTGTAGTCAGGTAGAGGTCTCTGTGACGGGACGATCATTCGTCCAGAGGAGTCCTGTGAGCGTGTGTCTGAATGCGATCGTGAAGCCTCGATAATGAGGAGTCCCTGGCCCACTAGGAGCTGCTGGACCATAAACAAATAGTATTCGTTGAGAAGCAAATATCACGAAAATGTTTATGGTGGAATTTCCCGCTGTCTCCCTGCTACATTTTTTGATGTTTGTTGACCGTGCATCTCAGTATAATCTTAGTGACTGACCAACTTAATACACAAATTATTGTTTTATAATAAGTTTATTATATTCCTCTACATGTTTCGAGGACTATTGTACTTATCATCAGAAGGTCAACATTTTACAGCATCTGGTATCATCACACTGAAACACGTGAGTGGTCTAAAATTATTAAAATAAATTCTATAAATATGAGCACGTAGTAGTAAAATTTATGTATGAATCCTTCGGGTGTGATTACTGTATATTTCTTCACAATATACAGTAATCATGCCCGAAGAATGCATATATAAATTTTACTACTATATGCTCTTATTTATAGAATTGAATTTTAATCATTTTAGACCACTCACTTGTTTCAGTGTGATGATACCAGATGCTGTATAATACAATTTTGACCTCCTGGTGATGAGCACATAATGCTAGAAACATGTAGAGGAATATACTAAACTTGTTATAAAAAAAGAATTTGTGTATAAAGTTGGTCAGATACTAAGATTCCCTGCTACATATTTGAATAAAAGAAAAAACTTTTTACCACAGAAGAGTGTGTTAGACAGGTACTTTAATTTTCACTCCTGGTACTTGCTTTTAATGGCTTTTTCGAAATGACTGTAGCGCCGTTACTGGGGTTATGACATGCGGCGTGACATGGAAGTCCACTGGGCGAGTTACGGCAATTATACCACGGACCTGTTTGCACAAGAGGCTGTCCGCATCATCCTTCAGCACGATAAGAATCGTCCTCTGTTCCTCTACTTGGCCCACCTTGCTACGCATTCGGCCAATCCGTACCGACCCCTGCAGGCTCCTGCAGAAGCCGTCAAAGAGTTCGGCTACATCGCGGACAAGAAACGTCGGATTTTTGCTGGTGAGTCATAGCAACTTACAGCCACGTTAAGTACACAAAATCTTGACTTAGGTGGAGTTAAGTTGCTGTATAGAGACAATGAAAGACAAAGAAAGGGCTGGTGATAATGATGACTTCACATCGTTAGCACTACCATTATTAGATCAACATAAGGATGATGGAGAATATAGGACAGTAAACTGGAAGGGAAAACATAATATTTCGAAAGATAGGTGAATGTGCTAGATACATGGGAATAATTTCCCTGCCCTCAGTATAGACTTGCATTATATCATTCCGAACCGATCAGCTTGTTATAACTGGAAGATTCTAGAATTCTGAAATCTGAGTTTTATTGCCACGAAATATTCCATCGTGTACCCTAAAGATAGGAGCGATAGGTTCCTCCGAAACTTTGATAAAATCCCCAAGAACTTCGTTACTTTTATGTCGAAGTTATTTCAGTATAATCTAAACATATATACAGCCCACACTATCAAGTTTTTTAACGGTTCTTCTCAGCCTTTGCTGGCAGACACCTAACATTTCTGAATTGTTTTCTGGGCGAAGAAGGCACAGCAAGTTAAATCGTGGTAGGTAACCGGTTAGACGCCAGTCAAAAAAGAAATCCCTCAGCAGAGAAATTATTGTGCTGATGTTGGAACCACTGCACCATCTCCGCACTGGCGTTTCGGTTCGACCTGAATTTACAGTTTTAATGCTCCTTATTAATTAAAGAAATATATATATTTTTTAAATCCCTAATTACAGTCCATTCGAAGAGACGCAAGCGATGAGGTTGAGGTAAGTACTGACTTTCAGTAGTGCCCCTGTTACGAAGTTCCTTAATCTTCTCGCGCAGCCCAGAGCAGAGTTTTTACCCAAGCGACTCAATCTATTGAACAGTGTTTTTACCTATCTCATAGTCCCCTAACATTTTCCTTTTAGAGTATGGGGTGCACATTATTTTAAAGCGCTAAAGGAAGTGAATATTTGGAAAATACAGGCCAGGACTGGAATGAATCTTGGCAGACACAAAATATGAAAAAGCGAAATGTTCAGAACTGTCCGTCAATAGGTTTAAAGACCGGTAAAATTTTTCAGGTTAGACCCACTACCGTTAAGTCAGCTGTTTAATTAAGTGGAATAATATAATTGGTATTTGTGACAGAACACACTAGTAAGTAATTAATGAATGAGGAAGATCATTTTATATATATATATATCTTCGGTAAAGCCTAAGAACATGAATTTTATACCGTGATGATCTTGAAACACGTCTCGCTGAATTACATTTCTCACAGGAATGTTGTCCAGGTTGGACCAATGTGTTGGCGACGTTGTAACAGCATTGGAAGAACGAGGGATACTCAACAATTCAATCATTATCTTCTCAACCGATAACGGTGGACCTGCAGCAGGGTTCAACCTCAATGCAGCTTCCAATTGGCCGCTGAGAGGGGTAAGAGTTTATTTTTTTTTACAAAATACTGTAGCCTGTTGCTTCAAGAGATAATGTGTTATCCAAAATTGAGTTTTGCTATTCAAGGTCGGTGTGCGAAAATTAATTTCTAAGTGCAAAACAAAATTTTAAATTAAGGCATAATAACGTAATGGAACACAACTCTTCTTCAGAAATTCTCGTTCGTTCGATTGGTGAAAAATTCCCGGTTTTTAACGTAAGGAATATTGGTGTATTCAACAGAGAGTGCCAGTTGTACCTATCCTTAGATAGATAAAGCCAGTCTACACTTTAATAACCTTCATCTGTGAATTTCTTCCAATAATTCACTGTAACCGACGCCCAAGCGTCTTGAAAGTTTCCTTTCAATATTTGTAGAAAACGTTTATCCATATGACTATCTCCCATGTATAATACCTCGCTTTTTTCGATTCTTTCACGAAGTAGGCCTAACCATAAAACTACCCATTTTTCTTCTGTAAATGTGTAGAGATGTTCTACCGATATTCTCTACAAGTAAACTTGCCATTAAGCAACACCTGCAGTTCCTAATATCAGCTTGAATTAATAAACGGCAGAATGTTTAAACATGAAACTTTTAGCGCTTTCCTTGCCATAGGCAGTATGTATCGTACACAAACAATGGACCAGCTGATGACTGAAATGAATGTAATTTCTATGGCGTACGAACAGCAGAATATGGTTAAATAGACATATATTAAGAGAAGAAGTTTACGGACGCGTTGGAAAGAGAACTTATAAAAAATATTCCAATTACCTTCGTAGTCTCTTCTTCTGTACCTCCATGTGCAGGAAATAAAACCTCAAAGAACAGAGAATTATGACATTTTAGATCGAGGGATTTTTATAAAATTTTAATTTTTTTAATCTGGCAAAAATTACGTAAATGTAAATGACAACCCCCAACTATTTCAGTTCCCACCTCGAAAGTTACAGGCTATTAAATGTACATACAATTTGATTGCGAAGCTTGTTTCATTAACTAGTCTGGAGACTACAGCACAGAGTGACGTCAAGAATTTGTGTTTTCAATATGCGAACTGAAGTGGAATTACTGGAAGTACTGTTAAAAATGAAAGCCTTTTCAAGATAGTGATGAAATTAGGGGCCCATAACACACAATTTGTGGATGTGTCTGTTTTTTTATGCTTGAGGTTAACCTGTACGAGATAAGTGTTTGGTTTCGTAAGTGTATATTATTTATGTATTTCTTGGGTCTGAAATATACACTGCTTAAACCCGAAATTATTCTGGTGCATTGAGCAATCATGAATGTAGAATTCCACTAATTTTACTGTGGAATTAATACCTGCTTGGAATTTGGCTGATATTATTCAAGATTAAGACTGCTTGTAGGATACAATTAGATATTTAAGTAACGGCTGGTTGGCTATGACAAAATGAGCTACGAGAAATATTTAAGTGTAATTTTTTCTTAAAATTTGGAGGACTGTCTCTTTTATACAACAGGCTGAATGGGAGAGATGGGGAAGTAAAATAAGAAAATAATATGCTAAGATTGAGTGTGGTGAAAATACCTGATAAATAATAGGAATATATTGACAGAGTTGTACTTTGCAGTAAAAAAGGTAAAGCAATCCCATTACAGGCCTGGACAGGCCTAGAGGGTTCCAGGAGATTAAGGCTCCCAGATTTCAAGACAGTCGGCACATGAAGATGGTAAAGTTGCCAGCCCTACGCACCGGCCGCCTTTACCCCCAGGAAATATTCCTGGTACTCATTTCTGTTAGAGGCTGAGTCGGCCCCAGGGCCATAGTGCGACCGGAAGGATTATGTCAATGAAAAATTCCAATGACACTATCGGGAATAGAACCCGCGACCTTCCAACTTTTAGTGCAGTTCCTTAATCAACTGCACCACCGCGTGCCCTGTTGTACTGTACAGTGGAACATATAAACAGCGAGGGCCTATGCCATAATACCCTGATGAATCGTATTATATTTTATTGTAATTTACTCTATTGTATTTTTTGTATTACAAACATAACTTAATAATATATTGCTAATAATACTTTTTTTCAGGTGAAAGACACTCTGTGGGAGGGCGGAGTGCGTGGGGTGGGTCTGGTATGGAGTCCCCTTATCCCCAGTGCACCGCGAGTCGCGAACCATTTGATGCACATCCAAGACTGGCTACCCACCCTGCTGCATGCTGTGAATGCAAGTGTCCCACTTCTTCTGGATGGGCACGACGTCTGGACCAACATTCTGTCAGGTTGGAGATCTCGCCACAGTACAGCTTAAGGTTCATTTGACGACACATCTTCAGCCGCGTAAACTAAGTTATGTAGAGTCTGATGGTACGATCACTGGGAGTTATAAATTTGAAATGGCTTGGAAGGATAAAATAATGGCACATTTTGGACACCTACTCCAACAATTATATGGAAGATTGATTATTTTGTTACTTTAGGACGCATTTTGAACTCGTATCAATTAGATTACACAAAGTGGTAGGAAAAGTGGTATTTGTGAATATTAAATGTCTGGGAATTATGCATTTATAGGTCATTTTAAAATACCCATTACAACAGTTAATGAACACGGTCCTATGGTGACGCGTGCTGAAGAGCGCAAGTTGCCTAATAATCGAGCGATAAGATCCTTTAGTTACAAATAGAAAATAATTCGTTTGGCTGCACCTTTAGTCCATTTTATATACGTACTTCAACAGTGTTGTCCAACGTTTCGTCCCTGGAGGAATCCTTACAATCATTTTTCATATGCCGAGGAACCCCTACCTGGGGAAATATTTACAGACTATAAAACAAAGAGGATTGCTTTAAATTTTCCTCTTCTATGCATACAGCATGACGTCAGACACCTTTTGAATACCAACAATGCACATTGTCTATAATATACTTACATTTGATGCGTATCTGCTACATGTTTCGGTGCTTGTGCATCACGTCAGGGAGAACAACTATCCCAGTTACCTGAAAAATCAGCTACTCTTGTGGCAGAATTGAAGCCATAAAAAACAATGTCAAAATATTACTTGGTTTTTCAAGGAACTGGCGTAGCTCTTCACCCTGATGATAGTGCACAAGCACCGAAACATGTAGATGATTTGCATCAAATGTAAGTACATAATAGATATTGTGTATTTAATTGGTATCCAAAAGGTGTCTGAAAAAGGATTACACAAATAATACCAATTTACGGTCAAAATTTCCCGCGATATTGCGACAGATATTTAGAATATTTCGCGGCATTTTAAAATGTTTGCGTTTTCTACGATTTTTTTGCCGACCCCCTAAAGATGTTCTGCGGCATCTTAGGATTCCGGGGAACCCTGGTGGAATACACTGATTTAGAAGAATATTTGGTTATTTGGCGATGCATCATCAACGTAGTACGTTATATGGCAGGACCAATGCCAGTTAGATATTAGAAACGATATGGATAAAAAAAATTGTGAATACTTTTATGATATCCATTTCTATAGTTTTAGGAATATTTGCGATTTTTTATCCGTTGAGATGTGTACGATATAAAAAGAATAAGTGCTCAATAACAAACGCTGTTTTTCCGCTCTACACAATAATGAGCTATAGAGATAAAGTTGAGAAAAAAAATTCAGACGATAATAGTGTTCAACCTGCTACACACAACTGTTTTAAGACTAATAAAAAGTATTGCCCTAAGAAGAACACAATATTTAAGACTATTTCAACTAAACTATTATCTCTGTATAAAACTTGTTAATGATACAACCTGCCAGGACAAAAGTTTTTTTTTACCAGTCCCACACTCTTCTGGGACCCACTCAGGCTCTTATTCAATGAGTACCGGAGGAGTCAAGCAGCCGGAGCTTCAGCGCTGACAAATCACTCCAACTAATGTTGGGATAAGAGTGCTTGGAACTGTACCCACTACCCCCTTACATACCTTCATGGTTCGTACAAGGAAAACTGTATTTTTTTATATATAATTTCAGAGCCCGAATCGTCGTCATACGACGAACTTCTCCTGAATATAGACAACCTGCGGGGAATTGCGGCTCTGCGCAAAGGAGACTGGAAGCTCATTAAAGGTGAGAAAATATCTACGCAGTAATTTTTTAAACATCTTACCGGCTAATTTGACGTTCATAGGGCCGTGAATCATAATATTATTTCTATAGTAAAATCAACAAGATGTACCAATGTAGAGAGTCATTCCAAAATAAAATAAATTTGATACATTAGTGAATCTTGTTGGTTTTACTATAGAAATCTTACCGGATGCTGAGAAAAATAATTCTTCAACACACTGACAAATCTGTAAGTACATGGGTGCTGCTGTGTGGTTTATCGTTACTAGGTCTACTGTTTTAAAAGGTGCTACCAACGAACGGGCAGCACTTAACCGACCACCATACATTCATACTACTTCGTTTATTATCTCTTCTATCTGCTATGAGACCGGCAAAGCGTTGTCGCTACAATGACTAGGTTGTTAGTTGGAAGACCGAGGAAGAGTGGTTTGATTCCTGGCAGAGACAAAATATCTTCGCTTATCCACAATCACTGTACAATGTCTCATAATCAGTGCGTACCTGGGACTCTTTCCCAGGGTTAGAGCGGCCGCGACATAAATCTGGCCACTCACTTCCATCTAGCACCCAGGCTAAGTAGAAGATGAGCTACACCTCCACTCCTGAAACGCTTTCATGTCTGTCACAATGTTAAGTACTGTTTTCTCTGAAATAACTTGAACTACCAACGTGTTGCAAGTAGGTAATTTATTAATGTATTCTTAGCTCGACATGTTTGGGTACATACGCCCATCATCAGAAGCATTGGATGTTGAGTTGCAGCATATGGTTTTCTGCACCGAGTGCGGTGTTACATCCGCACCGCACACACGACCTACGCAGCGGCTCTCAAGACCACCACCCATCCAAAAACTCGGTGCAGAAAACCATATGCTGCAACTCAACATCCAATGCTTCTGATGATGGGCGTATGTACCCGAAACATGTCGAGCTAAGAATACATTAATAAATTAACTACTTGCAACACGTTAGCATTTCAAGTTATTTCATGAGGAAAATGCACGGTCAAACAACCCTCTGTTTTCTCTATTTCTAACGCTGCCATACTGGTGACACTGAAACTTGCTGATGCTCGGTAGCTTGCAGTATTGGAAAATGTACAGTGTGCTTTTGGGAGCGAGTCGCCGACTTTTTTTATGATACTTCCTGTAGTTGTTAATGAACTCTTTTAAATTAATTATCATTCGTTTTATATCTATTGAAATGAGCGTCACTAAACGACCCTGTTCCTTGCAGAGGTTATGTACAGTCGATGATACGTGACCGAAGTGTGACGTATGGAAGACTGGTGGAAAATAATGACAGGGGAAAACAGAATATGTCGGAGATAAGCTTGTCCCATTAGCACTATGCCCGCCACAAATCCCACACAGACGGCCCTATCATCTAACCAAACCCTCCGCGGTGTGCTAGAGCTAGAAGAGTACGGGAAAGGGATAGAATAGAGGTGATGTGAGGAGCGATTTAAGCCGAAGGAGGGAAAATTCACTTTCTAGAACGTTTCCAGTCCTCGTCTGCTCGTCCTTATGACCTTAGTAATAAGACGATGGGCTGAAAATGGTGAAAGTAGTGGCTTGAAACAAAAAACTGCGGAATTTTGATTTTTGGTTAATTCTAAAGCGCATAGTGTGACAAAAATATTTGTTTGGATGTATATTGTTACGAACGCACCTTGTGAGGACTGCGATAAAAGCCTACACTGTCAACTTGGAACTTGAGACCAGTCTCAGCGTTTGCCTTACGAAACTGGAAAAACATGTAAATCAGGGTCGAATAAGTACACAGCGAGAGGTCGGTGAGTACCCGTTTCACTTACGGTACAGTCTCCAGTTGAAAGGTGTCAGTCCTTAACACTCCTCGATTTCAGTTATTATTTTGTCAGTTGATGCACATGCAAAGAACATACAGGACGGACCGTTTCCTACTTGACCGAAGAGTGGCGAGCGGAAGTTCGGGCATCCGAACATCGCATGCGGGAGGGGAAACAGGTGAAGGGAGCTAGACAAAGATTAGCAGTGGCAATAACCTCCAAAATGCCTACTAAAAATTCACCAGCATTGCAGCAGATGCTGGAGATATCTCTCTCCTCACCGGATTCACTCGGCATAGCTGCGAAACACGTTGTTAACTACGTGTATTTGGCCCCGCGAAATTGTTGACATCTCGCGGCGAATGCTGTTCCTTACTTCTTCCAGTGTGGGGATTCGTTTTATACATATTGTATTTAAACGTTCCCACATATAGAATAAAAAAAATAATTTATAAGCCTATATATTGATTACTCCTCCGAAGCACATCAAAATAACGTAAGTATATTTTGACTTCAGTACTTTCTACGGGCGCGTGAAAAAATTACCAGTTGCGTGGTTCAGTCTGCCACATATTTACTCAGTAATACACAGGAACCTATTTTACTTCGTACGTTTATCCTCAACTCTAAAATACTTTGGTATTTTAATTGGAGATTTACAAGAATACTGTATGTGTTTCTTATTCCCTTATTGTGAATAATAATTAGTTTATGTACTTTATCGGGGTAGTTGTAAAGGAGAGCCGGTCCCAAAGGCCGCGCGGTCGAAGACGTAGGTCTATGGCCGCTCGCCTGCTGAGATTGTGGGTTCGAATCCCACTGGGACATGGATGTCTGTCTGTTGTGAGTTTTATGTGTTGTCAGGTAGAGGTCTTTGCGACAAGCTGATCACTCGTCCATAGGAATCCTACCGACTGTGGTGCGTCGTTGTGTGTGATCTAGAAACCTCGTCAATGAGGAGGTCATGGACCGCGTTGGGCCGTAGCACCATAGGAAAAAAAAAGTTGTAACGGAGAGGTTTCTTCCATTTGTGTACCTGTGTGTTCTACCGGATGATGTTGGAAAGGAACGACTGAAATATATTGTAAGAAAGTAAATAAACGAACATACGAATTTAGAAAGTGTTGTGTCTGGAACTAAAACGCTACATAGTACATGTGACCGTTTTCTTCTGGTCAGGAAGAACGTGGGATGGACAGTGGGACGGATGGTATGGACCTTCAGGCAGGAAACCAGCATACCGTTACAACTTGACCCTGGTTTACAACAGCGCAGCAGGACGCGCCCTGGCGAACACAAGTGCGCCACTTCCATCCAACCCGGAGGACGTGCTGAGAATGAGAAGCACTGCAAGTGTGTCTTGCGGTGCACAAAGCAACACCACATGTATAGGACCCAAAAACTTGTGCCTCTTTAACGTGAAGCAGGACCCATGTGAGTTAGACAACCTATCAGACAAGTACCCGCTTCGGGTTTCAACACTTCAGGAACTGTTAGAGCGATACAATTCAACCGTAGTTCCCGCTTTGAACAAAGAGGCAGACCCGCGGAGTAATCCGAAATACTGGAACTACACTTGGACCAACTGGATGGACAAAATTTGATATGAGTGCTTCAGATGTTGGTGCTGGCTGACATATTCTGTTATATTACACATAATTTGTTAAGAAACATAAAGAAGCTGTATTTGTCCCCATAGTGCTGGGTTATTCTTAATGGCCATGCTTTATATTTCTTTATAATCTTGTATTAGTGTAACGTAAACCAACAAATGAATTGTAATCTTTAGGTGCATAATCCCCTGGTGTTTTTTAGCAATTAGGAAGGGGGTGGTTACGTCAAAACACAACTGTCTTTGTATCCTATTTATTATGCTGACGACGACTTGTTTCGGCCACTGTGGGCCATCTTCAGGTCAAAAAAATAATCATACACTGTATAGTTTTCCTAATTATATATGTTTGTGACCTGATGATGGCCCACAGTGGCCGAAACATGTCGTCGTGAGCATAATAAATAGGATACAAAGACACACAGTTGTGTTTTGACGTACCAACCCCGCTTCCTAAATGAAATGAGTTGTCTTAATTTTTACATGTTGAATACTTTCAACATTTGATGTTCTGAGAGCAGTAACTTCTTGTCATGTCAAATATTCCTAGATTTGAGGACGATTATCTGCAAAATTTGCTGTTCATTTGGTACGTTTTTATTTGTATATACATTTTTTAATTATTGCGTGAGCATCTTTAATTTTTCTCTTGCTTGTTCCTGTCCGGAATAGTCAGGAGGCCTGTAATGGGCAAAAATTGTAAATTGGTAAAGTTTGTTAATCTTGATAAAGGGTGATGCTGGTTTACCTCAAGATCCGGCCGATTTACTCCCCGGAAATAGAACCGCTACCTATTGTACAGGAGGCTGGGGGGCATTGGGACCGCCCGGACAGGTAGGGAAGAACTCGTCCCTGCCGGGATTCGAACCCGGCCCGTCCCTCCCGTAGCTAGTAGCTACACCGCCTTCTCTCTCCCGGCCAAAAGTAACTTGGGCGAAGGAAATTAAATTGTGATGTGTGAGGCACGTACAGCGGTTTTAATGACGATTCAGGGCTTGTGGGATGTGATAATAAGTCGGTCGGTGAATAGCCTTTGATTGTTAACCGATGGTTAATAACATAAGTCTCCAAGCTTGTGAAGATATATCGTATTTTTATGACCTGTCCGTCTGTCTGAATATTTAAGTGCGGCTCCCACTTGATGGATTGCCTTGAAATTTGTTTATAAAAATATTTCGAGAAAATCCAAAGTTGTTTAAAATGGCGGGGAAAATGTAGGGTATTTTACATGACGACCAAATTATGTTTTATTTTTTACCGACAATCTTAAATCGCTACGAAAGATCTCTCTTCGAATGAAATGGTATCAGGTTGATGGGATGACCGAGGAAGTATAAACATCACGTGTAAACGCCACATGTTTAAGTTATGCGTATATCGTATCTTGTCTTAACTCAAATTGCTCCAATCGGAATTAAAAACTTTAACCACAAAAAAATCGTTTCGTGGTTTCTTCTGAAATTAATTCTTGTGGGTCCACTCGGAAGGGAAGAATGATCTTTATATCTGCACGTTCGGCTGATTGCCGATGCCCTTACCACTAAGCGTAGGCAATCAATGACAATTCCATTAGTTCTTTATAGTATGGGCGATTGATGTACTCTATCCGATGAACGGGAAACGTCAGCTGTGCTCGAGTTTGCGAAGAAATATTGGAATGGGAGCAAAAGGGGGAAAACCCAAACGTAAACACGGATCTATTGTATTTGTTGCTGCCATCTTCATAGCCGCATTCTTTTTTTCTGCACAACGTGATTTAGACAATGGCAAAGTTCCGGCTTCATTTATTTTAAGACTCCATTCTCTTCTAGGTCCTTCTATTACGCATTGCGCAGGGGTTACACCTGAGATGTTTGATACAATTCTAGGTATATTAATTTTTTATAAATATTCTTATATTTTGTTCCGTATTCTAACATTTTTCCGAAGAGAAACTATGCCACATTATTTCTTTAAATGTAATTCTTTTACTCACCCAGCTCAGTTCAACCGCTTTGTAAACACTTCACCTTGGCGGTCTCGGGTTTTTTTTTAATACCTTTTGTTACATTCGAGGTCTGCATGCCATCTTCCAGAATTGCTTAATGTTTTGATATATTTGCTTCTTCTTCTGTACACTTAAAAGGTTCCTCAAAATCATAGGTATACATTGTGACAATAATATTAATAATAATTTCCAAAAAATTACTCACCACCTCATTCCAAGAATTCAGCACTGGTGTAATAATCACAAAAGAAAACACAATGAACTCCTTCCTAATGATAGGGTTTAAAGACCGAAAATGTTATGTACCTTGGGCGTACTTTCTTATATCCTGATATATTCACGTGGGACAACCAACTGTGTTATTTAAACGAAATGGAAAAGAAAAGTGAATCACAGCTGTGTACTATTTACTGTATAAATCTCAGCACATTATTGTGAATGACTCTTCCTCTTTGTCCACTCTCGTGATATCTTTACGATCACTGCCCTCTTGTGAACCCAATAACGTCAGTGTTTGTATACAATAGCGTTTCTATACACTCATTAAATTATATGTAAAAAACAAACGTATAATTAATTACGTTTAATTTTTCTAATCTTCTATCCTTTTCAATTAACATATTTATATTGCGAAAACATTCAACTGATTTCTGAAGGACTATATGTAGCAAAAGTGTAAGAAAACTTTACGTAAGGTTTTGTAGTTCGAAGCGTCCGTTCAGTTACGTCATAAAATCCTTTCATTTTTTCTGCGGACTTTAGGTACTGTTTTTTCATGCCTAATTCCATATAATTCCGGATCAACAATTTTGTTTTCCTTGTACGCGGAAAAGAAAATGTCTACTGGGTGTCTCACAAACAGGCAGTTTTCTTGTAGTGGGCTTATTCATTTTCTCACTTACGGAGAAGAGATTTCACTCTAACAGCAGTAATAAAATATAACCATGCCATATCCCGAGTGGCGCTATTAAATTTCTCCTTCCCAAATTTGATGACATCTTGAGTTAGAATACCTATTTATTTTTCATCTCTCTTGTACGCGGTTTCTAACCGGTTCAGTAACTGTGCATAAATATAAATTTGACGTTCAGGTGACCGTGTATCGTGATAAATTCTTATAATAAAACCACCTAGATGCACTAATTTCTCAAATTTATTTTTGGAATAAAACTCTACATGTTTCGGACAGTTCCTCTGTCCATCATCAGGAGTTTTTTCACTGTAAACACAGCAGTGGTATAAGTCGTACATGCGAGCAAGCTGTCAGCATACCTGTATGACATATACCAATGCTGTGTGTACAGTGAAAAACTCTTGATGATGGACAGAGGAACTGTCCGAAATATGTAGAGTTTTATTCCAAAAATAAATTTGAGAAATTAGTGCATCTAATTGGTTTTATTATACGAATAAATATAAATATTTTAATGTTTAATTATTATAATATATGTGAATTTTTTTGTCTTTGTTTGGTACTTGCAATTGTCTTCATGCCTTTCCTTTCCAGTGCAGATAAATTTTAGTCGTTAGATACTCTATTCCATCTTTCAAATTGTTCCTCATTTACTTTTTTTGTGAATTGTGACGCGGCTAATAAGGTGAAGTGTCAGACACTGGACCTTTTAGTGTTACTCAGTTTTTACTCAATTTCAATTAGCAGCATTACGGGCTATGAGCCAGGGGTCTGGGTTCGTTTTCTAGTATGGCACCATGAGTGTTTCGACTCCGGGATTCAATAAATATCGTAACAAATAGGTTTTGGCGAGCCTATTTCCTTTCAGGTAAGGAGAGCAGGGTGTTTTCTGCATGTAATGTTGAGATTCAAAATGAGGAAAATTTACCTGCTTTACGGTAATATTTTTCGGGCTCATGGGAAACTTGTAGCTTTGTTTGGCTTTTCAGTATATCTCATGTGAATGTTTGAAGTAATACAAAATTTTAATCTATCGATAAAAAAAAGTGCTTATTTAAACTAAACAAAACAAAATTTCCAAATATTCATTGACATAATTTGATGTTTAACCATTTGAAAAGCAAGCTTTTCTAAAGATACAAACTTCCATTCTTGCTTATCGGAGAACCACAACGTTCCAATTCGAACATCAACCGGCCAAGTTTGTTTATTGAAATAACCGCTTCTTACCATTAGTATAGGAAACCCACAATAACCTCGTACCCAATTTTCTAGCACAGGAAGTGTGCCTGAAAGTTAAAGCGTATACACGATCACCCTTTATACCTCGTCTGCCCTGATTTGCTCGTAGCGGTAGGTGAAACTTCTTGCAGGATACAAGTGGGGTTCATCGGATCCACACTTAGTCTTCACTATTTGTATACGTATTTCCACAGTTTATATTTGAGATGTAAATTCTACTCTTATCCACTCCAGCAAACAAACATCATATTTTCACGACAGAAAAGAAAACAGCCGTAGCTTCCCTTCAGAAATAATACCTTTTGTTTTTGTTGACCACACTATACACCACCTCTCTCGTACCGCTCACCTACTCGACTGCCATGGTCAGTCACCCAATTCCGTTATCTGCTGCTAACCGTTTCTTGTTTAAATCTCTCTGTAGGTAACTCCTCCTACCCGTCACCACTGGTTCTTGAATGTACGTTGGTAGTTTAAATTTATAACTGATGGCGTTGGCCAGCACTCTCTCTACCTAATAAACAAATATACAAAAAATATTCAGCTACAGGCGATACATATAGTAGGAAATGTTTTTCAAAGGGTTAAATGCTGCTAACAACAAATCTTGCCACTGGCCACAGCTGTAGCACACCCAATTTTCACAAACTCTATCGACTAAAATCTACTTTAACTGTCACCCCTATATTTTCCAAATGTCCCAAGTCCAACGGGGTTCCTCAAAGAACCTTTCTATAAATGCTTTCATTTTCATTACATAAATATTTCTAAAGCCTCAGCAACAACTTTCTTCGATCACAGGAAGTGCTGCTTAGCAGAGCGTCCAGCGGATTACTTGGACTAGAAAGAGGGTGAGTGGGCAGTTTATGGTGTTACAATACAAAGGAAGTTTTTAGTGTAGAGTTTAGAAAGGTACAACCGATTATACAAATGAGAAATCCACGCGAAATTTTGGTAGTGAATTTGTAGTAAAACTGCGACATTGGAAGCGGACAAGAATATGGAAGGCTGACATTAAAATACTAGCTATGTTCCCGTCATATGGTGGGCCAACATAATAATGACACGCTGCGACATCGAAATGTGGTAACAGCAGAAACAAAATAAACTGAACACTGCCGTCGATATATTCTTTCGTCCGAGAACAAACCAAACGTTAATTTAATCTGTAAGAATGCTGCCATCTACGCGTGTCATGATTACTTTCGAATACTGCTGTCTATTATCAACCAGTTGTGGCTCACTCACAAAACAGCAATATTCACACGCTATTCACGGCCTTTTCCATCGGTCGTCTCTTTAGAAATGCAGTAAAACAAGTCCTAACCTCATGTTCCAGTGTGTTACAGTCTGATATTGATAGGCTGTATTATATTAGAGGCTCAAATGTCTCTTCAGTCTCGGCTTGTAACACACTTATATTCTCAGTGATCAACTGTTTCTTCGGCCTGAGTTTTTACATTGCAGGAAACAAGGAAGCAGGGTGTGACACGCTGACAATATGTGCCTTATATATTGGGAGATATCTGAGGGAAATACCTCGTAAAATCGGCAGGTGGAGGAAACTGAACACACTCAGGATCATGTCCAATAGTGGGCTTCCTTATTAACGGCTCTGAAACGTCATATTCACCTACTAGAGTTGAGGTACATGGTTGTAACGGTACTTGATGAAGAGTATAAATTACCAGTTTACCCTTTGCGAGATTTCAGTCTTCCGCCGTGGTGTAGTCGAGGCTTTGATCTGCTGGGATATTACGCAGCTTATGCTGGTAATTGTTTTCTACATCCAATACTAACGAAGGCACAAAGTTGCTCGTTACCTGTGCAATAAAAGAAGGCCTGTATGTGTATGATTGTATATATATATATACGTATGTATGTATGTACCTATGTATCTATGTATGTACGTATATATATATATATATATATATATATATATATATATATATATATGTGTGTATGTATGTATACACGCTTATTAATGTTATAGTTTTATGGAGGTGGGTAGCGTTAAATAGGAAAGAAGGAATATGAAATTTATGTCCTCGCAAATGGAGTGTCACTGTCCCATGAAAAG
>Ga0131853_10009966_pt1 | contig 17406 bp, 11 predicted proteins | sample TergutLab28metaG_FD_92764 | JGI IMG/M metagenome (GOLD analysis project Ga0131853, IMG submission 92764) | Labiotermes labralis P1 segment gut microbial communities from Petit-Saut dam, French Guiana - Lab288 P1 (version 2) (version 2) | ecosystem: Host-associated > Arthropoda: Insects >... | reverse complement strand
GGTTAAGAAAAAAAGAGAAAGTAAAAGCTTTGTTTCTAAATTTTTTCCACCAAAAAAAAAAATGAGGGCCTTAACCCCCCCCCCCCCCCCCCAAAAAAAAAAAAACACAATCTCCATCTCCCTCTTCCGTACATATCAGAGCGGCCTTCTTTGCACGGCTGGACCGCATACATACAAGCAAAAAGAGGGAAATATTAAAAAAAACTGATTATCTGGTTGGAATTTTTTGTGGCTCTGTGACACTGAACGATACATACTGACGTGAAATGAAATCTGCTTTTAACGAACTACGTTGAGAGTCGTTTAAAATAAACTCTGGTTTGTGTTAGTACTGAAAAACTGCATTACTATCTGCAAAAAACACCATACTGTGATAATCGTCAGCGCGAGTGTTTAGGACGGACTATACCAAGGGTTAAGGACTTAGATCTACACCCAGCCATTGAGATTATAATGACATGTAACGTGAAAAGCAAGCAAGCTTAACACAGTCACAGACTTCGCGCCTCTACACTGTAAAATGAAATGAGCTTAAAAACCTTCTCATGTAGCACAGAAATAACACCCGGGCACAGATGAGTGGATAGAATTAAAACAGATGTTAAAGAAACCGCCTGGGATGGCGGGGGGGGGGAGCAGGAGGAGGACTAGATTAATCTGGCGCAGGAAAGAAAAAAAAAGCGGCCTGTTTTGAACACGGTAATTAGCATTCTGGTTTCAAAAAATGCGGAGAATTTCTAGATGGGCTGCGGAATTACCAGCTGCTCAAGTAGGACTCTTCGCTATGTATATCAAATAATAATAATAATAACAACAATAACAATAATAATAATAATAATTATTATTATTGTTATTATTATTATTATTATTATTATAGACGCTGCATAGGTCGAAGATGTTGACAGCATCCTCACAGAAACTATACATTAAATACACCAAGGCTTTGTTAACGTTTCGACAGTGTCATTGAAAACGTGTGAGGCCTCAATAAAAAATTATATTTCTATAAGGGAAAAAAGACTTAAATAAATGGAAATAAACAAATCAAAGGGCATTAAAGCGAAAAATAGAGCACATAAATTGAAAAGTGGTGTAAATTGGCAAGGGGAGTTAAAGCAAAAAGGTGTCAAACAAGCGGGCATAAAGCAGGGCTTTCTAGAAACCACTGCAGCACCACTAAAGGTGGGTCCACACTTGTAACGTTACCGCGTAACGTAACACCGTATCGTGACAATGTGAACGGGGCTCGTGACCGCATAACGTATCAAAAGTTGGTTACGCGGTCACGTTACGTGCTTGTTCTGTGCGCTGTCGGTATTTGGCTGTCACATCAAAGTGTGGACGTGCCGCGTGACACGTGTGGACCCACCTTTAATCTGTCGAAGCGAAGTCACGATCAAAGACATAAAACAGCACATTGACGCATACCTATTGCATGACTCACGCAAAAGACGAACACTAAATGAGTCTTACGTATTCAAAGGTTTTACTCGTATCACGTTTACTGCGGCATTATAATCCGTGTTATTCACAGCACAGCTTCTGCGTACTGAAGTCAGCCGAAAGATTACCATGTATACAGTGAAAGCGAATAGTTCTAATTCATTCTCTGAAATGTGGTTCTCTGTGCCTGTCTTCGTGAGAGAGACACATAGGCCTACATTTTTTCCACCTTTCTGAGCGGCCTTAACATGTCTTGCCTGGACTTGCAGATGCTCCAGTCTCGCGTACAAAGAAATTCACTGCGCGGCTTTCAAACTAACAGCTGCATGCTGAGTATGCTGACTGCCACGCACCTCCGCAACGATTTCTGGCACCAACTTGAAAAGTGGACCAGTTGTTTCGAAATGTCACTTGGACTTACGGAGCACATTTCATTCACTGAGATCCCTGTGCCATGAAACAGATAAATAGGCCACGCCTGTGTTACTAACCATGTTCACAGACGCATTTATCTACCTGAATGCTTGCGTCAGCATCCCGGAAACAAACTGAGAAGTTCAAAACGCAGTCTAGTCGTAGCAATGTGTGTTTAATTTTTAAAGTGAGATGAAGAGTAGTCAATTGATGACACAGCTGCAAAGACACAACGGCCGCAGGTTTTGATACCTTCCACCTTGCAGAAACTCTGCTATTTCATCGTTTTCCCAGACGTAACTTTAAAGCGAATTTCATAAACATTGGTGATATGACAGCCACGAAACAAAGAGGCAATTCATATAGAGGACCGGATCGTTTTTGCCCTAATTCTTAGATGAATGATCGGAAGCAGATGAAATTTGCTAAAGAAGCATTGCTTGTTCATGCCGATACTGTGCGTGAGTATTTGCCGCGGCTTCGACAGATTTCATTCCGCGCACGTTACGAAATTACAGGCCCTAACAATCTGTTCGTTCTACATGAATCACCCTGTATAACATTTCTAACTAACTAAAGGTAAAGTACTGCGATTTTTCGTGCGCAATTACAATACAAAAACCTACAAAGAACTCCATTTTTATGCAATTTTGTTCCTAATTCTCTTATTTTTTTAAAATTCTTTGTTCGCTACTGCCTTGCTCCCCCTCCTTGTAACAACAGTAAACTACTGTATTCACAGTCTCCGACTTTAGTGAGCTGAAGTGTAAGTAGACAGAAGGAAACCCACTATATATCTGCTGCAAAATAAAGGACTCTAAATTTGATTTCACTACATCGCCATTAATTTCCCTGTGCCAAACAGAAGTTATTAACATTTATTTTATGTTAAAGTTTAAACAATCAGTCGCATAATCTACTATATATAAGTATAATCCACTATAAATAGGATTAAAACAAGCTGCTGCTATCTCACCCACAGCAAATATTTTGCTTATTGGTATTTATCTGATTCTACCAAAATGCGATCGACGTTATCCATGTCACACACATTAGTTTCCCGTCGTATTATTTTACTACAGTAATCATATACAATAAAATACCAGTAACATGGCGTACGACTGTGCTGCACCCTACCTTATGATGGACGGTCATGTAAAGCACAAGGTAATGCATGTTGACAAGTGCAATTACAAGCACAAACAGGCCAAAATACGACACATCAGTAGTAACTCGTGTATGTCCGCGCAATCCCAGCATACACTGCTGCTACACACTGTGCACCGGAATGTCACGTGAGTGACAGTTGAGGCTCAGGCAAATTGCAACACCAGCTACTCTCACAGTTACTCCTACAGGTTCTGTCTCACTCCTCCCTCCTGTTGAAATACCGGACAGCAGTGGTGGAGTAAGCACTGTCGGCTGTAGTCCACTTGCGCTATTGGGCTACGGCCGTATGATGCAAAACACCTTGCTAGAACATTATGAACGAAATTCCAAATGCACTGGCTAAGAAATCCGTTTAATGCTGAGACTATCAATGTGGTACACTGACTGAACAACATGACAGGCAATGTACGCATAACGTAACACTTAGGGGCGTTCGTGCAACCATTGTTGCAGTGGCAGAGCAGTAAATATGACACATTCCGAGTGTGTGTCTGTGGCCTTTGAACTCAGCATGCAAAGCGCATGCGCGGTTTTTTCATTTTCATCTGTGGCCTCTCCACCTCTACAACATTTTCCTGCATCATCTTACAAACGGCACCATTTTCGGAAAAAAAGTTACTGATTATAAGATGGGTGTTGATTTTCTCTACAAATATGTCTTAAATATTTCCCATTCTAAGAATAATTAAGCGAGATACTGTCATAAATGTACATAAGCCTTGAGGTAAAGTATCCGTTATTCTTGCCAAATTTTAATCAAACTTGAATTTTCTCGAGAGATTTTCAAAAAGCACTCGAACATAAATTTTCATGAAAATCTGTCCACTGGGAATCGAGTTGTTCCATGCGGACAGGCATACAAACAGGTGGAAGGACGGACGGACAGACAGACATGACAAAGCTAACAGTCGCTTTTCGCAATTTTGCGAAAGCGCCTAACAATGAAAGGCGTTTGGGTTTCGAATGCACGTATCAATAAAGAACCCCATAACAAATCAGAAGGAGCAAGAGAAATCTTTTCATGCGAATGCTAAGAGAGTAAGGTTGAAAAAAAAAAAACGAAAGCACTTCAGCTAGCACAATCGAGCCATCAGACGATCACCCGTTGTCTTTCACTTTCTTGGTCCGATTTGTCACGAGACACTTTTTTTTTTGGCATTTCCCATCAATTAATCATTCACAGTCATCTAGGGCTGCCGAACACTCATCGCAAGAAAAGGCAGCATTTCTCACTTATCTTCCATAAAAACCAAGGACAATCAGCTTAAAAGGCGGTTTAAAAAAGAGGACATACATACAGTCACCACTTTATTATACAAAAACCCCGCTCAAATTTTCGCTGCTAGTAGTTCATTAAATTTCATGGGTGTGCAACTATGAGTGAAACGTTCCTTAAGCTTGATTTCACGGATTTCAAACTTGTTCAGAATTTTCGCGCCAAAGTTTTCCGTGACATTCCGAAGGACAGCTGCTGAATTATTACGTTTTGTGACTAGGGCAAAGATAATATAATATTACAATTATAAATTTCTTAAGAGAAGGAGTAGAAATATTATTTCACATTTTAGTACCACTAAAATATGCAAAAGCTGCAAGAAATAAATAAAAAATAAACGGTTCTACAAATTGGAAAAACCCACCCAGACCGAAATTTTTGGGTCAAGAAAGAGGACGTGTCCCTGGGACAGAGGGCGTACAGAAGCCCTACAGTCTTCCTCTTTTCAGAAGCTCTCTGTGTCCCTTCCACATCACCAGGTTTTCAACAAAATATTTGTTAAAATCACACGTTGAATCTAACTGCAACTGAAACGGGACGAAGATAATCTGCTGTTAAACAGAACCTGTATGACTAATTTCAGACTGTTTGCGATAAATGTAGCAATGTTTTGGCTAAGGCGGTAAGCGAACAGTCTCTACTGGGAAGTCTCGTCGTACATCTTTGCAGTTTTAGGTCACCACACATTCTTAATTTAGACCTGCATCGTTTTTTTCAACATCCCGTAATTATTTACTGGTCGTATTTTATAAATATATATTGTGTTCAGCACAGTTCTTTCAAACGACTAACTTCCATTTGGCTTTTTTGTAACAAGTTCGCGTACAGACACGAATGATGATTGAGCAAACTGGCCGCTGGCATATGACGGCAACACGACACCAGTTGTGCTTATACCACCATTATCATCACCAACAGTACTAACAGCAGATGTGTTTATTTGACACATCAGCAGGTGCTTCCTATCAGTCGTCACATGGGTGTATGTAGCACCAACCGGCGGTACACGGTCAAACGGATAGTGGCGTTCCATCAGACACACGAAACACCCATTGCCATCACCACCATCATTACAGCCTACAACGATACAGACATTGAGTACAGTGTGAGGTTGTGGTACTCTCACGGTCAACAGTGGCATAAAGGTCAAATACAAGTTATGATCCGAACATGTTACCTATGTAATTTACATAACATGTACGAGGGGTGTCCAGCTCGACGGCCCTCGGGAGCCTCAATTCAGGCGGCAAGTAGTCAAGAGACATATAACAAAAGATTGTTCTTTATTTGATGGCTTTTTATTTCCGCCCCTCCAAATACAATAGGTAAATTGCAGTTAAGTCTCTTTTCTTCAAACAGTATTTTAAAACGCATTCACGGTCACATTCGTGTCCGTGCAAACTGAATGATTATTATTTTCTTAGAGGTAAATTTCACGAGTGATATCAGTGAGGTACGCTAGCCGTATGTAGCTCGCGAGCCGCGCTGTGGTCACCTGACACACACACACACACACACACACAGTCTTCGAGACAAGTCCCCTTCGATACACGCATTAGTTACTTTCCTGGAGCCATCGAGTAAATTTATATTAATTCAGATTATTTGCTACTTTTTGTTTTCAGTCTGAAGACATCCCATTATCTTTGTTTTATATACAGTATATAGGCCTAATTTTATTATTTTGAGTCGACGTGTTCTGATAGATTAATTTAATAGTATTTAAAATAATCACGTTTGTGCAGAATTCGCGAAAATCCATATCGGCGGATAGCCACTGCAGTTGAATCACTCAGTAACCGTATTAATGTACGACTTTAATCGAATGAAATATTCAGTTTATATTTTTTAATAAATTACCGAAGGGGTTATGTCCTTATTTCGTTCATCTTTTCAAATATATAGACACGTTCATTCATTCTCGTTTTCAAGCTAGCGCGGATGTTTTGACATTGATGTATGTTTTTCACTTATTCATTTTATAAAGCCGCATATTGTGTATGCAGGCTTCGATTAACAAGTAGGGAGTCCCATGGCAGCACAGACGTTGATTGATTCCTCATGTGTGCGTGCGTGTGCGTGTGTGTACTGTATATATAAGCAACGGCATCGTGTATATGCTAGGAGATCATAGAGAAAAAGGATGGGGTGAGGTTCCCTCACTCCGTATCTGTCAACCCCCCCATATAACCTCCCCCTTTTCAAAAACGATTGATGATAACATTTTTCAGTTCCAAGCATGCAGAAACCATGAGCTTGCTGTTGCTACTACTGGGTTGTCAGTTCCCTCCCTCCTCTGCCCTGAAATATTGGCTAACGCCACGACAAGAAAAGCATGATGGCTCCATTATTTATTGAACCACAGGCGAACGACATACTAGATGCACCACTGTCATACATTATGGGGTGGCGCCCAATACACACATGCCATGATATTTGTTTTTAAAATGAATGATAGCATATACACATGAGTTTCAGTCATAACACTTTTTTGGGGGGGATGTGTTTTATATGTGATTTTATTTCGGTGGACGTTTTGAATGTGTTGGTATTGAATTGCCCGTTTTTAATCTATAGAAATCTGAAATAACTCGCGAACCGCCAAAACTCGGAGCCGTGGCAGCGGGAAATCTGATTCTGTAGCAGGCTCAGCATGTTTATGTTGATTTATACGAAAGACGGTGGGAAATGAAATGACTGTAGACCTACTGCTTCTGTTCATTGTATCATCGGGATCAAATCCCACGCCAGTGAGGCTAGCTTCGGTCTTTGTGACTTCACTTCATTCTTCAGGTCATCCGGGAAACCGACTGTCGTAAATGTGGTTTTTCGTGGAATCTCACAGTCCGACGGTCAAAGGCCGGGAGGGTGCCGCAAGGGAAGTCAGGGTCTCTTCCTTCTATTCATCTTTGTTAATTACCTACCATTCGACGCTGGGATACGTTTGTTTTTAGAAGTAACAATGTAAAGTCCCTTTAGATGATTTCAGAGATCGCAGCTTTTTGGGATGGTTATACCTACAAGTAAACGTATTTTTAGTCGTATTGAATGGCCGTTACTGACTGATGCCAATATATGATGTAGACGAACACTGAGTTCGAGTCCCAGACGGACCACCCCTCTACGTGTCGAAGGGAAACATTATTATTTTTTAAATTTTTTTGTGTCGCAGTCCAACTGGGAAAGGAGTTTCTGACCCTCAGCCCTCTCGTATTTCAGCCATGTCCATCTGGTCGCGACAGCTTTGAAATTTATTGTAAGAACCAGATGTTTTGTAAGTTTGGTGTGCCGTTCTGTCTGTTTTGTGAGGGTCATAGAGGGCAAACCATACTGACAAGTTCATTTATGTGACTGTGATCTGAATTCATTCGAAACCTCACTGAAACTCTGTCATGCACGTAGTGGGCACAATTGAGACCTCAACGGACAGCGACAACGGCGTCTTCGAAGATCCTGCATTACCTAGCGCCACTACAGCTTCCACAGCAGCCAGTTTTGTTCCCTCAACGGAATTCGTAAGTTCAAAGATATGATTAAGTCCAAACACATGATTTTCACGTTGATAATTATATCATATGGCACGGACAGACTACCAGATAACATGTGTAGCTCAGTAACATACTACTGAGGAAGGAGCTCTGTTGTCTTGCACCGATAAAGTAAGGAAAACGACTGCAGTTGTACTGTACGATACCGAATGGTTCTCTTATGGTTATCATCTGTACCATTATTTTGATCCTATATTTAGCCTGTGCTCTGCTAATGTATCGGTAATGGCTGTGCCGATTAGAGCGTTTCCCTGAGATCACATGGGAGAATTGGGATCAAAGGTCAATGGAATACCCGTATCATATTTCAGTGTCTATTACACACAAGGGACTGATATGGTGAACACAACACCCAATCATATCTGACTCTCCAATCAATATCTGGTACACATTTAGGTCTGGAAATTTCAAAATGGTATAGCCACCGAATCTATATCGCCACTTTTGAAGTGCATTTTGAACAACAAGATTAGAAGCCCACCTACACCTACCGGCAGAAGAGATTCGACCAAGTGAAGTGAAGGATTTGAAACTGTCTTACAGAAAAATAAATATACTTGTACAGTCACTTTTCCTAGCGTGAAGTGACTCCTGCTCAATTTTCAGCGTTTTTTATCTGCCTGAAAAAGTAAGTTTCTGAATTCCACGTTCACTGTCCTTCTAACTACCAAGAAGTCACGAAGTTTAGTTTATACCTCGTATTCTTCTTCACATTTACAGTGTACAGTATCTCTGCGCAAGCGTACTGGGTACCATATGAAACAGCACAGTACGTCTTCGCCTCGACATTGTTCCTAACACAGCAGGAACATATGTAGGCACGCGTGGATTCTGTAATAAGTTTTAAGTACACAAATGCTCTTCTTTCATTAGCGTCTCGTTCACACTTCCTTAGAATACTTGTTTGTGCTGTTTATTTCATTTTAATTAACACTAAACAACTGACCATATAGCTATTATATCTTCATCTCTTTTTTCTTTTGGCGCAACAGCTCCCTGTGGGTCAGGGCCTCCTCATTCCTGAGGTTTCTAGATCACACTCTACAACACACCACAGTCGGTAGGACTCCTCTGGACGAGTGATCAGCTCGTCGCAGAGACCTCTACCTGACAACACACAACACTCACAACAGACAAACATCCATGCCCTCGGTGGGATTCGAACCCACAATCCCAATAGGCGAGCGGCCGCAGACCTACGCATTAGACCGCGCGGCCACTGGGACCGGCATTATATCTTTATACGAGTACTATAACATTTCATCCGTTATGTCTTTGTAAGGCTAAACCGAACCTGAGATATACTGTTCTGAAGTAACAGTACATTCGTGACAGGAGATATACAAGTGCCCTAAAAAGCAGAATGGGTTCTAATTTAGCGGATATTCTCTCGAACAGCTGATAGCAGAGCTCATTAACGAATCAATATAAAATAGGATGTTAATCACGTTTTTGTATTAAGCGATGACATAATCATTTCTGCCAAGCCTCCAGTGGAGTCACCTCCCCCCCCCCCAAAAAAAAAAACACACAGAACAGGTTATGTTAGATTTTACAATATTTCTAACAGCCTTCAAACACACCAGCACACATTCTTCTTATTTCTTTACACTTCTCAAATTATGAAAACTATCTACCTACGTTCATTAAGGTATGGATATATTCAACATTAAAAGATTCTGATGATGCTATGTGATCATAAATATGAATAAAGTTATGAATATCTTCCACCGTCTCAGGTTAAAAACATACGATTTCGGAGAATGGATCAGTTTCAGTCTTGAGGAGTAATGGGGAAAGATGATAATCCACTCTTCTTGTTCCACATGAAGAAGGAGGCAATAAGGGCTTCCGAAACGTTGTTTTTGCAGTTACGATTATGTCAGAAAAACATGTTTCAATATAAGCTTACCGCCGATAACAGCAGCGTATTTCAGGCAATACGGAGAGCAGTTTAAGTCAATAACGTTATTGATGTAAGATTTACAGCAAACTGACGAAAGCCGTAGTGTGGTGACGTTGAGGGGTAGACAGCGCAGTTAGAAAGTTACACTGACAGGAGGTACCCTGATCCGTGACATTCTCCTGCGCTGTATTTATCTTGTCACGTTCCAAACTTACTTACGTAACACGCTTTTGGCAGTATCTCAGAAAATCAAAATGAAAGCAAGACATCAACACATGAATCAAATATATGTGTGTTTCCAACTGATGTCATCAGGGTTCACACAATCTGGTCCAGCTGGCAAGCCACGCAACCAGTTCAACAATGCTATGTTCAGTGCCTGCGGCACTCCAGATACATGATCGATACTGCAGCCTCATAGTGAATTTCCTGCTCCCGAAATCCACATCAATTCTGCTATGTCCTGGGATGTGGCGTCGTGTCACCGGGTGGCCGGTTCCCGACGTTTCGAGTCAACGAAATGATCTCATCGTCATGAGTCGAAATGTCCAATGGTATTGATCGCCAATCACCAGTGACACGGTGCACTTTCCAGAAGAGCAAAGACCTAATTGCACTACTCCGAAAGCCTAGAAACTCGCAAAGTGGTATAGTATTGTACCAAGCGCAGAACAACGTACAAACATAACTTCATAAGATATTACAAGAACATTTGGTAGCAGAACAAACTGCGGATCACAGTGGCCATTCATCTGCTGGGATTGCGGGTTCGAACCTAGCCGGGGGCATGAATGTCTGTCGCTTGTGAGTGTTGTGTGTTGTCAGATACAGGTCTCTGCGTCGGGCTGATTACTCGTCCAGAGGAGTCCTACTGCCTGTTGTGTGTCTGAGTGTGATCATGAAGCTTCGATAATGAGGAGGCCTTGACCCACTAGGGGCTGTTGCGCCATGGGGAAAAAATCGTACCAATTATGTAGGTCGTTACGCAAAACTTCCGTTCTGATCTTCAAGTTATTCCTTCCGCTCTTAGGCCAAAATATTATTCTCAGTGCCATGTTCATGCACATCCTCAGTCCGTACAACAAAATGTGTACGGTAATAAATGGGAGTGGGAAAATTCTTCCATACTCGTTAATTTAATAAAGCTACACCAAATACTCCGAGTACTTAGCATACAATAAAAGGAAAAGGGCATTACAATCATCAGCGTCATCATCATCATCATCATAATCATCAACATGAACTTCTTTTCTTTGGTCGATTTTACAATATTGTCAGATTTCAAAATAGCTCTTGGTATGATTGAGGTGCAATACAGGCAGTTTCCTGGAGGGATTGAGGAAAACCACGAAATATGTCACTCCGAATAGCTGGTGGGTTGATAAATACTCAACCCGCGCAACTTCCGGATATCGGTCTGTAGTGTTATTGCTGCACCAATTAGATCGGAGCTATTATTATTATTATTATTATTATTATTATTATTGTTGCTGCTGCTGTACATTATACAGAATGGGAACCGAGGTGGCACAGTGGTTACGGCGCTGTGCTACAAATCGGAAGGTCGCTGGTTCGATCCCAGCTGGTGTCAGTGGATTTTTCATTGACATAAAATCCTTCCGATCGCACTATGGCCCTGGGATCGACTCATCCTCTAACAGAAACGAGTACCAGGAGCATTTCCTAGGAGTAAAGGCGGCCGGTGCGTACGGCTGACAACCTTACAACCATCCTGTGCCGTTGTCATGAAGTCTGGTGACCCTAACTTCCTGGAACCCTCTGGGCCACTCCAGGCCTGTAACGGGACTGCTTTACGTTTTTTTTTGCCTTATACACGATACTTAAAAACATATGACTAAAACAAACCATGTTTCTACGAGATATAATGTTGCCGGTACGAGTATTCTGTGGTTACAGTATGTGGTACATATAATGCTACTTCCTACGATAAATGTTTTGTAATTTTCCATTTGCACATTTCAAAGTAAGTGGGCAGTGCCCAGAATGGTGGTTTCCTGCACTTCTTTGATGTCGCGCTTTCCAGGGGTGTTATTGCTTTCTGAATTATTCTGAGATGGTACAGCACCAATAGTCGATAAATGACATACGACCGTGGAGCATTCTAGGACGATGAGTCAAAACTTATCAGTAGGGTCACAGATAATATTTATCCTTAAACGGACCACTTTATTTTCGAAGAATAGTGTGACAATTCCGTCCGGTTGACGTTAAATTCGATACAGGATTGTGTATAGATCTGTCACTTACAGGAATCTAGAAGCACATACAGTAAGTGCTGCAGTAATTAAGCGCCCGTCGACAATTGCATACGTATATACCCATATCAAGCACATGAGTGATAAGTGCTGTGAACTGTATTATTCATGCTACGCGTCGCCTATATTGCAGCAAATGTAACATCGAATCTTTTGAGCAGTGAGTATGAATTATGCTAGTTTTCCATATTTCCCAGTGAAATGGTGTCAACCGTGCCGTAGCAAGTCTACATATTAGCGCACAAACATATTCCAGTGACGAAGTGAAATGCCGTCACGGAATATATGACGTATTCATTTATGGGAACCGCTATATAACATTTCTACATAAAATACAGGTCATGCAAACATGATAGTTCCCTTCTATCCTGTTGTTTTATAAAATGAAATGGAACGCAGTAACAAAGTAAAATTGTATAAGACAGCGAATCAGCCTGGAAAGACTGTAAAACCCTATTCCTTCAATTCAGCCGATGAAGGCAGCATCCTACTCCAACCTATAAAACTACGCGGTGTCAAAATCCCAAAAGACTATAATGTGAAAAATCCCAAATGTGAAAATTTAAAACTTATGAAATCTTATAAACTGAAGTAAATGCAAGTAATTGCCAGTAAACGAGGAGTAACACTAAGGCAGGGCATTTGTTGAGGTTATGCTGAAGAAACTGTCGTAGTCTGCAGTTAAATGTCGCTAACCCGTGGTGGTATTTTACCAAATTTTCCTATAAACGACAATTTTTGGGACACAGATTTACTCGATGTACAAGTACATTACATATCCGGCCAATTTGAACATCCTGGATTCAACTGCCCTAAAATACATGAAGTTTAGGTAACAAATAATTGAATTATCATTCCTCTTGTTTTCCATACCACACTTATTTTTTCCTTATATCTATACCTATACATATATATATATACAACATACAGTGATTTTTGACGTTTTGCTGACTGCGCATGTCAGTATAATCTTAGTAATTAACTTAATGCACAAATTCTTGTTTTATAGTAAGTTTATTATGTGCCTCTACATGTTTCGAGCACTGTGTGCTCATCATCAGGAGGTCAAATTTGTATTATACAGCATATGGTATCATCACACCTGTAGATGACCGTCCGGTGCACAGGTTGAGAGAGTCCTCTCTCAACCTGTGCACGAGGCGGCCATCTACAGGTATGATGATACCAACTGCTGTATAATACAGTTTTTACCTCCTGATGATGTGTACATAGTGCTCGAAACATGTAGAGGCATATAATAAACTTATTATAAAACAAGAATTTGTGCATTAAGTTGGTTAATTACTAAGATTAAGAACATACAGTGAGTTTTCTAGACAGGGCGACCGTGAGTTAGCTCAACTCGTCGGGTGTAGCGCCGGTTCTTAAAGTCGTATCCCCTCTCGTGCACTCGTGCCATTACAAGTACGTGACTCCTTCCGTGCGTTATTAGGAAATCCTCAATACTTTCACCGGTTCGGAGTAAGAAACCATGCTCCATAGAAATTATAGGTTTATATACGAAGGGTCACTTTTTCTGTTGTAAACATACTTATTAATGTCCCGATTTTCTCCAAAATTTATAAATTTTTTAACCAGCTGCCTCTTTCCCTTAGTGTAGAGCAAACCCAAACACTGCACTAATGACAGCTCAGTGGCTACAACAGTACGCAATGCGAGACACGTAGCGTCATGAAACACACTTCTCGCTTACAACCTAACGTCACCAACTTGTCGTCTAGCCTAGACAGACTTGTTACGACGAAATGCGACAGCAGGCTGCTGTAAGCTAGTTGAATGAATGACGTGCAGACATATGCGAAATTTTCGCAGTCACCTGCACGTCGCACAGTGTCACACAGTACAGGGGCTGTCATTACTTCCATAAAATGAAACGTCACAAACGCCGGCAGATGTAATGCAGGCGATTAATGAAAGCGTATACAGGGATGACATAACTATGGAAAGTTTGAGTGAACTGACTCCTGGATTCCATATCTGTTATTAAATTATATATCATGCTACCCTGCTCCTCCACAAATGGCAGCCAGTTCGCTTGTCACGTGTAAGACAAGTCATATTTCTGTCAGTGACTACCACGACATTCCCAGTCATATCTGTATTATACAAATCTGTCCCCTTCCAAATCGGCTTCATAATTCAGAAGCCAACTGAAGCGACGCCTCTAAATATAGTTGTAGCTCAATGTGACCTCAAAGAATTTCAAATTGCCCCTGAAACGATTCAATAATATGGGACAATATTTGGAACCGGCAACGAAATTGCCATACGTCTATACAGCCCCATACTTACTTACTTACTTACTTACTCCATGGTGCAGAGTCCTTCTTGAGAAGCTAACTGGTTTGCAGCTAGTCAAGAAATTCCCCGCATTTTATGGAACCTCAAAGTTTATTACAGCACTCACAAGCGTCCACCAACTGTCCCTATCCTGGGCCAGCCCAATCCAGTCCATATACCCACGTCCCACCTCCTGGAGATCCATCCTAATATTATCCACCCATCTAGGCCTAGGTCTCCCCAGTGGTCTCTTTCCCTCCGGTTTCCCCACAAAGACCCTACACACCACCATCTCCTCCCCCATACGCGCCACATGCCCAGCCCATCTCATTCTTCTCGATTTTATCACCCGCACAATATTGGATGAGGAGTACAGACCATTTAGCTCCTCGTTATGCAGTCTCCTCCATTCCCCCGTTACCTCGTCCCTCCTAGGACCTAAAAATATTTCATTCAACGCGATAAAGTACGAAAATAACCTAAACAATAAATTTAAAATATCAGTTCTTAGTTCACTCAGAATTCACACTCCTTCGGAAACAAATTATAGGAATATTGTCGCATTATTAAGTCTATACAATTATTTTAGTTCCAGATTGATATACACGTACTTTAATTCTAAGACTCCATACCTGCATTCAACAAAGGCTTGTATTATGTATGAGGGTTCATTTTGCCTGCTGTCGTCATAGCTGCTGACGTATATGCAACCCGACAAGTTCTCGCCGGATGTTGCAAAAAAACTTCTCTCTTGCGGTCTGACCAACCCGTCATAAATATAACGTGCATTCTGCCTTGGAAGTCTCAATCATATCCAATAAGCTAATTATTGCGTATCTGACACTCACTCTCACAGTTAGTCTAATACGCTTTGTACTTTACAAAGGTAACATCTTGAGACAGGTGCCTTTCACATCTGCAGACCGCACTGGTGATTACGGGCAACACCTCAGCGTTGAACCGCATGTCCCTCAACTGTCTCGGTGATTGACGCTGATCTTGACAGCAGCCACAGTTGCAATTATCGAAAGTACTAATGTACAACGTCACATGAGGCATTTGGTCTGCAGTGAATTGCCATTACAAGAGCTGAAATGCGTTGCTAAAGCATGAAACCGTGTCTTTTGCTGACAGAGAAAGAGAACATAAACCCACAGCTGCAGCAAGTCATAGTGGAAGCTAACATTTTAACCGACGTCGACAGTTATTTCAAAACTGTCAAAAGTTATTTCTGGCCTGTCGCATTCTCTTAGTGCAGTAACAGGGCTCGTTATGTAATATCCTGGCTGGATGAAACAAAAGCAGCTTTCAGTATCTGAAGGCTCAAATCTTTGCCATGGAATAGGAACATTAATACTCGAAATTCGGTAATAAAGAAGGTAAAGTTATCCCTGTCAACACCATGAATTCATACTGGAGGAGTATAGGTACAGCTCCACTCATTCCTAACCTCGGCACAAGATGGAGGTCAGTAGTCGACTTCCGGTCCCGGCCATTTTACCTCCGGTTTAAGTGGGCCACAGATTTGGTCTGTAAGATTTTGGAGAGGACAATACCCTTTGGCCCTACCTGGATTCAAACCCGGACCATCCAACCCGTAGTTAGTCGCCATACTGACTGAGCTACCCAATTCCCGAAATTTCGGATTAAGTAACGCAATTAAAAACGTACTGACAGATGGCCCGATCCATCGTGGTTGACGGCCGACAAATGCGTCTAACATAGTTAATATCCGATTAAGTATTTTAATAAAGTTTAGTAAATCAACAAATCGGTGACTTAACTACACGTTACAGAGTCGTGTGGGCAGTAAAACAATTCCCAAACTTTCTTCAACCCGAAGATTTCTGTCGTCTTCACAATAGCTCAGCACTCTTCCTTACCTAAGCCTAATAAACCCAGTTCACATCCTCGCACCATGTTTCCTGAATGCTAATTTTGGGATGGGGGGACAAGAACTGGATTGATGTGGCTCAGTATAGGGACAGGTGGCGGGCACTTGCGAATACCGAAATAAACTTTCGGGTTCCATAAAATGCGGGGAGTTTCTTGACAAGCTGAGGATCTGTTAGTATCTCAGGAAGAACTCTGTTCCATGTAATTATTTAGTTAATTTATGTTATGCATATAATTTTCATTGTCACGAGACAGTCACGCACCTACGCAGGTGGCAGCAGTGTAGGATAAAGACGAAACTTCGGTATTCTAACGATAAGGAAGACGAATTTCAAAGGACTTTTCCAATTATGATATAAAATAATTTCCCGCTTAACGCGTATCACCATTGAAGTTGATATGGTGATCAAACGAATGAAAAGACGGCAGAAATAATTCCCGGTTACATTTGAACGAGGTTTTCGTGTAGTGACAACGTAATTAACACGGTAAGAGAAAAGAATCATGCAATTTCATATCGTGTCTGCCTGGTACGAAACAGTACCACAGTACCCATAGCACATGTTCCCGGTCTACTGCACTCGGCAAATTCCAGCAAACATTAGAAACGCTCCCCATGTAGGGTGGATTCCCCTTACTGGCATAAGCAACTAGGCTACCCTAACTAACACGTACGCAGTATTTGCCCCTACCCGCAATTTCGACGAGTGCCTGAATCACAAATCCACTAAACGTGTTGACAGAGACAACACACCTCCAAACTATGTAGCATTTGACATTCCTAATAAAGTTTCAGAACAGAGATAATGAAGCCCTAAGTAGCACTAGTCTCTACTCTCTCTCCAGCAATACCAACAGGTTGATGACGTCAGCCAGTCAGTCAAATGTAATTGGCTCTCACTGAGTTGTGTATCCAGCAGGAATGATTGACAGGTATGTTATTTCACCGCTCGGCATTACCAGCTGCCTTCCGTCAGTAACATGAAATCGTCCTAACGTGAGTGTTTTTAAACTACGGCCAAACTATCATATTTCTGGAAGACAGACTTTCACAATTCTGTCCGTTAGGGCCTACCGTCCCCGTTCACAGTAGCCAGGCGAGTGTGTGCTCTGTCTTGTACAGTTCCACCACTGGGGGGGGGGGGGGGGGGGGGGGGGGGGGGGGGGCGTGGGTTG
>Ga0131853_10009965_pt1 | contig 17406 bp, 12 predicted proteins | sample TergutLab28metaG_FD_92764 | JGI IMG/M metagenome (GOLD analysis project Ga0131853, IMG submission 92764) | Labiotermes labralis P1 segment gut microbial communities from Petit-Saut dam, French Guiana - Lab288 P1 (version 2) (version 2) | ecosystem: Host-associated > Arthropoda: Insects >... | reverse complement strand
AGCGCAGTGTTATCCGTCACATTGATATGTTCCAGTCGATTATTGCTTGCCCAAAGACGCTCCAGCCTAGTGTTTGCAGCGATATTAAGGCTGGTTAAGTCGTTGTTCGTTACATCCAGTTCGCGCAGACTGGGGATAATAGCGAAGTCTGCGTGGGTCAGGTTGTTGTACGCCAAGTTTAGCCGTTCCAGTGCGGTGAAAAATTGCAGACCGTCGATGCGGGTGATGCCACGGTTGAACAAATTTAGATTCGTAATGAGAGCTGTTTGTTCTGCTAAAATGGAGCTTTCTGCACCCAAGTTCATGGCGGCACGCACGGCTTGCAGTAGGTTGTCGCAAGCAAAATAGCTTGTAATATCCGTACCCACCGGGAATTGGGGTTGGAAGATAAAACTGTTCAATGCGGTGACGTTCAAGCCGACAAGTGCTTGCTGCGACGGCATTGTGTTATAGCTCACGTTCAACTCGCGCAGGCGGGTATTTGCGGTCAAATCGAGGTTGTCCAGTCGATTATGCGCTGCGTTAACACTATGTAACAGAGTGTTATTGCGTAGGTCGAGTGTGGCGATTTCGTTAAACGAAGCATCAAGCGTGGTCAGTAGTTCGTTACGCGTCACGTCCAACGCGGATAAGCGGTTATTGGCAACTTCTATGCGATGTAATATGGGATTGCCTGTGACGTTAAGCGCACCCAGCTGGTTATTGTTCACACGCAGGTCGCGCAGTAACGGGTTGCGGGAAAGATTCAAATGTTGCAGTTGATTGTCATTTGCGATGAGAATCATTAACCCTGAACTATCCGCAACATTCAATGTGGTTATGTGATTATCCGATACCATAAGTTCCGCTAAATCGAACAATCCTGTGGTATTCAGGTTAGTTAATGCATTGCGCGAAACATCAAGGGTGATTAAGTATTCGTGTCCAGCTAGGTCGAGAGTGGTCAGCGCATTATTCGCCAATAAAATCGTGTGCAAATTGACATTTTCGCGCAAGTCGAGGCTGGTCAAGCCGCCGTGGGCTGCGTCCAATTCCTGCAAATTAGGATTGTGCGAAAGGTCAACTGTTTGCAATTGTGGATTGCCGGGAATAAACAGCCTGTCCAGTGCAGGATTGCCACTGAGGTCAAGCGATGCAAGCTGCGTGCCTGCAGCGCCAAGCGTAACCAGTCGAGCATTTTGCGTCACATTTAAGCTCGTCAGCGGGTTGCCTGTCAGGTCAACTTGGCGCAACTCAGCGTTGTGCGAAAAATCTGCCTCGGTCAGCGCGTTGCCCGAAGCATCAAGAATGCGCAATGTAGTAAAATGCTCAATGCCCGCTAAGCTGGTGATTCCGCGACGGGAAATATCAAAATTGGCAAAAATACCACTCGCTACATCGGCGGCAGTGATAGGCTCGTCCGGCATAATCAGCGCATGAAATCGCACTGCCATTTCGAATATCTCACACTCGAAATCCCCGCTGATGTCAGGGCTTGGCATAGCCAACACTGGCGAAAAAGGCAGAGCCAGCCCTAGCAGAAATATGGCTAGAGCTAAGGCGAGGAAGCAGTTAAGTTGTTTTCGCATTTCGTAGCCCTTTCATGAATATGTTCGCTTTAACAGCATGACAATCAGTTTTATCAATCGAATTATCGCAGCAATCCCAAAGACGGCCCAAGAACAAATGAATAGAACAAATGCAATTTCTTCCAAGCTTTGTCCTGGCAAAGCTGAAATGTAATACAAAAACATGGACATAGACGGTAAGATAGCGCATACAAAATATAGCCCTTCGTGTTTTGCTGTAGAGCGGAAAAAAATCATGCGCACAAATGCTATCACTGCAACAGCCGCAAACAACACTGCTAACGTGTCGATTAGAACATCATCAAACCATTGTGATGAATGCATAATGACTCGAAACGTAATAATATATAGCGGAATAAGTATTGCATAAACTATATCGCCCCAATGCGCAATCATAAACGTGATTTTTGGGTCAGGAATAACCGCTTGATCGCTTTTTTGTTTCGATTTGTGCTGAATACATCGAAAAATGATTGCGCCTATTGTTAGAATAAGCATGGCAAAGAAGAACACTTGTGCAACGTCAATGAAAAACACGTACCTTAATCCCGCGGTTTCCATGATTTCTGCCCTCAAATACAACGACATGCAGATGACTGAAAGCACACCGTGTGCTAAGTATGACCATTTTTTCGACTTATCAGCCCGCTTAGTTTTGAAGAAATAGATTACTGCTGCAATTGTGAAAACAATATACAAAACAAGGGCGAGCAATGGTGCAGCGGGATAAAAGATCCCAGAATTTCTTGCATTAAAGAACACATAAACTTGAACAGCAAACAAGGGAAATAATAAAATATCTGCCCAATAAGAAAGTATAAATTGTTTTATCTTCATTGTCTAAACCCTCACTATTCTACCGGTTGATCTAAATTGAAATGAACTATTGGGAACGCCATGAATTTCTCCTCCAATTCTTTGGATTTGACCAAGATTCACAGCTGCAGGGATGTTCGATACGCCATCTACAACCTGCACACCAGCAGCAACCCACCTGCCATACTTATTCCTGCTAAGATAACTATCGGTTTCTAAATCGTTAGCTGCTCGGGTAAACATTCGCCAAGTATGATGCCCGATTATTTGCCATGTCGTCTGTGGTTCTGAACGTTGTTCACGTGCTGTATGAGCAGCCCTAGCAGCATCATTTCGCGCCCGAATACCACGCACAGATGATGTTGTAATTTCCATAGACCACTTTTGCCCATCGGTGTACCAAGTGGCTTGGCCAGTGAAAATACCTGTGTTGGGGTCGAAGTCGCCTGTTACATGAAAACCTTCTGCATTGCGATGTCTGCGTTGTGAGCGCACATACTGTCTTGCCCCGAGATAAGCTGCTATTCGAGTTAAGAATTCATCATCGATGTTAAGAAAGTTCAACATCCACGATGGGAAAAAACTTAGAAAATTATTGATATCATCAAGCGAAATGTGAAGTGGACTGTAGCCCGTCGGATCCCACAAATTCACCGGGTCATTGTTACAGTAGATGTACATATTCGTCCCAAGTATCCCCACGCCAGTATCGAGGAACACATCCGCACTTACGAACCTTCTAAGTTCAGGCGAATAGTACCTACTCTGCAAATAAAACAGCTGCGTTTCGCTGTCCCAGTAGTAACCTCTGTATCTTATAGGATTTATCTCTCCAATATTATACCCCACAGCTTGCCATGTGTCAAGAATATTACCCCATGCACAATAAGTATACCACGCCACGACATTGCCGTCAAGGTCTATGACAGATACAACATCACCCTGTATGTTTCTCACATAAAAGTAGGGAACACCGTTTAACGTAAACCCAAGCATTTGGCCATCTTGGCTATAGTGCCACGCAATAGTTTCTCCTCTTGCAGGCGTATATCGCGCCATCAGCAGCCCGCCCGCCCATACGTAGTAGAAAATTATGCTATTCTTCATTGCGGTCATTCTTCTTTTTCCAAGGTCACGGTTATTTCATGCGAATAATCTTCACTCATTACATGCACATGATGAACGGGTTCATCCAAATAATCCTTTAATTCTTCAGGCACTTCTAGTAATTGCTGCAATGCATCAATTAAGTGTAAAACCTCGATTTCTTTCAAGTGTAAACAGGTCGCACGAATGTATTCTTTTGCTTGGTTGTGATAAATTTTCATAAGTAACCTCCGAATTATTATGGCATTGGGTGCATTCTTACTCCTCTAAATGTGGTTCGCGTGTTTGTGCGCCATTCAAAATGCACATGTGAACTTTCATGTGGATGAAAATCCTGAATATCAAACCTCACTTGACGCAGCTCATCCTGCGAAACGAGTATAGGCTCTCCTGCATTGCTGGTTTTCATAGTGTAATTGGGCCCAAGAAAGTCATTGATTTCTTCCCAAAGACTTCGCTGATTGGAATTAAAATTGCCGGGCGGTGGTGGTGGCGAAGCAGCTTGGCTTGAGCTCGCAGCGCTTTGTGCGGCTGCTGATGGTTGTGCCGCCCGTTGTGCAGCGGTATGCGCGCGAATATCTGCGCGGTCTTGTTGGTGCACAGTGTCAATATGACTGCGCACTGCAACATAACCAGCAGGTGCAGTAGCTGCAACGCCAATCAAACCTATAGTGCCAAGCCAGCCAGTTACTTTGGGCACCCAAACAGGTGCAGTTTTTACAGCCGCAGTGCCCAACGCAGCAAGCGTTGCAGTTAATGCAAAATAACCATTTGGGTCATATAAGTTCACCGGGTCGTTCAAACAGTACATGTACATATTAGTGCCGAGCGGTTGTTGGCCGGTATCCATAAACAAATCCGCTGATATAAACCTTCTCAACTGCGGGCAATAATACCTTGACTGAAGATAAAACATTTCAATTTCAGCGCACCAATAATATCCTCTATACCGAATGGGGTTAATCTCGGCGATGTGGCTATCCGTCACATAAAGCGGGTTGCCCCAAGCGTCGTACACATACTCTGCTACTATTGTACCATCATTGTCAATCCCGCGTCACCACAAGTATTCGCTCTTCGCCTTTTCGTCTCAAAAAATCCACATCAGTCCATTCATCAAATTTAATTTTTCGAACCACTACATTACGCTCATCGCCCCTCCAATAATCTGGGAATATTCTAAATTCACCAAATTTTTCAATGCATGCCTCCATCACATCGTACCACATTTTGACTGAGGCTACGATAAACTCTTGATCTTTGTACGTTTCACTAATATACTCTTCATTTCCTTGACATCGTGATAAGAAATAATCTAACTCGTATATCCATCTGTATCCATCTGTAAAACAATTATAAAATGATAGAGGATAATTAGGCGGTTGCATGGTGTGGTATTCATAGCCATCATGCGTAATCACAAGATATTCCACTAAATTTATATCAAATTGCTTTAGCAGCGTTTGCATTTCTTTAAATTTCCTAGGCTTAATACCCATTAAATATAGGTGAACACCATTTATAATATCAGAATCAATCATTAGCGTTGAATCCTTCCTAACCTATCTCATAGTTACAGCTTGTCTTCCATAAAATATATGCGGTTCTCGCCCACCTACCCTCGCGCGACCTCCAAGTGTAGTTCCTGGATGATAATGACGAGCGTGTATTCCACTTAATACACCTGCATCCTCGCCATGCGCTGGTAAAGCCCCACCACCTAATGCCGTCGCCAACCACCATGCGTGTCCGGCGTTCTCCGTCCAAACATCACCTCCAGCTTGTATGTGCGCCACGGCTTCTTGCCAATTCATTGCGCCACGAGACTCCTCAACGAGAATGCCTTCTCTTCCTCGAAGCGTTGCTGCGTAAAAAACATCACCAGCTCTGCCTAAATCCCTAGCAGCATCACTAAATCTTCGACTTTCAGCTTCTGCAAGTGCTTCTCCCCCAAGACCTGCAAGGGATAGCACCCCAACAGCAGCTACACCAACCACTTTTGCACCAGCAACTGCTGTTCCCCATGCTGCTGCACCCCAACCGGCCAATGTGTCAAGGCCAACCTCTAACCATTCAAAAGGATTCCTAAGTTGGGGCAGAACCCCCTGTCTCGAAAACCCGTCCGGATCCCACAAATTCACCGGGTCATTGTTGCAGTAGATGTACATGTTAGTCCCCAGTATCCCAACCCCCGTATCGAGCAAAACATCCGCCGAGATAAATCTACGCAGCTGCGGGCAATAATACCTACTCTGCAAATAATACAGCTCTAACTCAGCATCCCAGTAATAACCCCTATAGCGAATGGGATTTATTCTCGCAATTTCGCTATCGCTGATGTACAGGTGGTTCCCCCAGCTGTCATACTCGTACCTAGCTACAATTATACCATCGCTGTCAATGCTCACTGGGCGGCGTGCATTTAGCTCGGTGACGTTTGCGCAACCAAAAGATGAACTGCATAATTGACGTAATAATCGCCGCATATATAAGCGTAGAAAATGCATATGCGGCTCTCATTGTACTTATCTGACTGCCATGATAAATAAAAGCTAGGTATAAAGTCGCAAGAATGCAATGCAAGATATATACTATCCTTCTTAATTTATTTTCACGTTTCAAATGAAACAATAAAGCACCAATATATACAACACTCGCAATAGCTAGCCCCAACACAAAGGGATAACTTGGCCAACCTGTTATGAGCCTTTGAGTTACTGTAGCGACAGTGCCTGTCATAATTACAATGTAGCTAATTTTTTCCCAACGAGATGGAATTGTTTTTTTCATAACTAATTAACTCCTTATTATGCGCGTCTTGAGGGTGTTGATGGAATCAAAACGAAATGGTTTCTTTGCGAGGCTCCAGTAGAATCGAGTCCTCTCTCTAACCATCTAGACACCGAAAAATTATCAATTGCTAAACCAATAGCCCCCCAAGCAGATGCAAACAAATTCTCGATACCCTCCCCTTTAACATCTTGATTGAAAAGCATATTGTTATTAAAATCTGAATTCGAACTTCCAGCATGATCAATTAAAGGTTGCGAAATCGCCTGTGTGCTTGCACGTCGGTTGTTTACATAATCTTGAATCTCAGGCGCACGCCCTGCAATAAAGTCAAATTCTCTCGCTTGCCCTCTAGCATTAGCATATCTAACAGTACCACGGGTTATGCCATCATCGTCCGTTGTCAAATTTCTTATATTAAACCGCATCAATCGAGCCCTAGAACCATATTCATCGAAAAGTATATTGCTGATATTTTTATTTATAGCTGCATGTTGTCTCGCCGATTCAGTAGGCCAGTTTGTCGGTGAGATTGAATTAAGGTCTGTCATACTGGAATTTAAACGTCGTGTAAAATAGCCATCCGGATCCCAATGGTTGACCGGGTCATTATTACAATACACATACATGTTCGTCCCCAGTATACCCACCCCAGTGTCCATAAACACGTCAGCACTGATGAAACGCCTTAATGCAGGACAATAATACCTACTCTGCAAATAATACAGCTCTAACTCAGCATCCCAGTAATATCCTCTATACCGAATGGGGTTGATTTCAGCGATGTGGCTATCTGTCACATAAAGCGGGTTGCCCCACGCATCGTACACATACTCCGCAACCACTTCGCCAGCAGCGTTGAGAATTGCAACAACATCACCTTGAATATTGCGCGTCATGGCTCGTTCTCCTCCGTGGGTTCCTCGCGTGGAATTCTTATAAGATTCTTGAAATACATCGCCAAGAGAAGAGCGTAAACAATAAATGGCCACCAATTGCTAATTCTTTCAAGTATTCGAAAAACACTCTCGCCTAACCCGACAACCCCCATGACCATAACAGAAATCAATGCCGTCCCAGTTACTGCCCACAAAAGCACCATCCATTTTGTGGGTTTTCCGGGCTTTCGACCAAATATAAATATTGAAACTGCGAGCGCAAAAGCAAAAGCTGTAATATTGGGTGTATTCCTTATTCCTGGATACCAAAGTAATAACGTATAAGGCAATTCAATTAAACAAATTAATATCGCAAGCATAGTGGTAAGCCAAAATTTCCAGTTAACTTTCTTATCCAATGTCGTTACCTCATTTCTACACAGTTCACTATTTGTTAGGTATTGAAGGTTTAGGCGGGCGACGCGGCCCTACAGTTACACGACCAGTGGCCGCATTTGTAGTTATACGAACACCATTGCCCGGGCTTTCTGGTGTATGCGGTCCTTGTTGACGTAGTATGTTGTCTTGTAATCTTCTGATACCGCCAGGACCCACGGCTCCTGGTGAATTATCAACAAGGGTGCTTAATCCCGGCGGAACATCCGTAAACAAAGACACAGCAGAAGCTCCTCTCTGCGTCCAAGTGAGAAATACAAGTAATTCTTCAGTTTCTTCGGCAGTGTATTCTCGTGAATACATCATGTGGTTTGGATTAATATTGTTCTGTATTCCTTGGTGCCAGCCTCTAGCAAATTCTGGTCCCTGCCCGTAAATTACAACAGTTTGAAGATAAGGATTATTTTCCCAAGCATCATCCCAAGCGTCATTCAATGCCTCGCCTATCTCATTTCTATTATCCCAAAGACGGCGAAGCATGCGCCCAAACAGCGCCCCGGAGTTCGTCGCAATCGGCGAAAATCCCGTGGGATCCCAAAAATTAATGGGGTCGTTATTACAATAAATATACATGTTGGTGCCCAGAATTCCCACCCCTGTATCTAGCAACGCATCAGCACTGATGAACCTACGCAATTGAGGACAGTAGTAACGACTTTGAAGATAGAATAGGTCAAGCTCCCAATCCCAGTAGTACCCACGGTAGGTAATTGGGTTAATGCGCCCAATGCCCTCGGGCACATCATTGAGCAAGTTGCCCCAAGCGTCGAACTGGTACTCTGCTACTATTGTACCATGCTCGTCAAGGATGGCAACTACGTCACCCTGTATGTTTCTCACATAAAAGTAGGGCACATCATTAAGCTCAATCCTCATCATCTTCGCCATCCCAAAATTTAATATTCATTTCTCTCAAAAGCGCTTTTAATTCCTCACTGTCGTCATGAATATAACAAATTTTTTCATGAGAAATCGTTTCAAGCCAACAATTACCGTTGGTATATAAATGCAAATCTTCGGGAGTGTGACCTGAATTCCAGCCAAATAAGCTATTTACCACTAATAATTTTTTTAACGACTCCGAATTAAAAGCAATAGTATAAATTTTGTTTTCATGGCCATTTTTTTCTGCACCATATTGTGCATCGTAATCAATTTTAAGAATAAATTCACCAAAATGATTTTGGGTAAAATCACTTACCTTGTCAAACCATTCCGCAAACTGTTTTTCCCCTCCCCATAAATGTTTTTTTCCGTCTAAGCTTTTTGTATAATTGCGAATTCTTAGTGTTAACGTATCGCAAAAATTTAGAGCATAATTCAGCAGTTCGCTATAATCTTTCGATTTAATATCTTGGTCAAAAAAATATATCAATTTACACACCCCCTCACATAAAATATATATGCGCGCCGGTGGCTGTGGTAAGATTACGAAACCGACTTACATGAAAATGAGAAAATTGTGTGTTTACTCTATCGCCACGATTTGGATGTGCTTCATGAGGCCAATATCTTCTATTCATTCCTAGCCCTGCAGATGTACGCGCTAGCATTCGTGCATCTACTTCACTTCTAGCAAAAACATCTTGTCCAGAGCGAACTCTTTGAATGGCTTCAAGATCTGAAATAGGTCCATCTAATACCACATTCCCACGGGCATTCCTATGCGCAGCCCAATACCTTTGTTCAGGATTATCTTGCAAAGTTTGTGCAATATTTCTTTCCGCCGCTTGCGCTCTTTCTGATGCCGTGGCCGCCTGTTGTGCCTGCGTTGCCGTATTTTGCTGTACAGAATCTTGACTAGGAACGACTGTGTCCAAAGTATAAGTTAATGCACCAGTTACGCCTGCAGCACGTAATATCCATTTAGCAATTGGTTTGAGAATAAAATTCAAAGGGCTGCTTCTTTGTTCCGTTATATTATCCCAAGTCCCAGCCGCAGGTGGCGCAATAGCACGAGTTCCTTCGGGGTCAATTAGATTAATTGGGTCGTTCAAACAGTACATGTACATATTAGTGCCAAGTGGTTGTTGGCCGGTATCCATAAACACATCCGCTGAAATAAACCGCCTCAGGCTTGGACAGTAATATCTACTTTGCAAGTAGTATAGCTGCGTTTCATCATCCCAGTAGTAACCACGATACCGAATAGGGTTGATTTCGGCGATGTGGCTATCCGTCACATAAAGCAAGTTGCCCCACGCATCATACACATACTCTGCTACTATTATACCATGCTCGTCAAGGATGGCAACAACATCCCCCTGAATATTTCTAATATAGAAGTAATGTGACGTTTCGTCACCAATGGTTAGGGCAAAGCCTAACATAGACCCATCAATATCGTAGAACCACGCAAGGGTTTCATTTCTTAGCGGGGTATAACGGGCAACGAGAAGATTGCCCGCCCAAATATAGTAGGATGTGACGCCATTGACTGTCTTACTGCTACGTAACCCCGTATGGTCGTAAGTGAAATACACATCGAGGCCATCTTCATGAATGCTGGCCAACTGCCGCCCGCGCTGCCACTCAAATACCCTGCCATTGAAGCTGGTCATGTTGCCCATCGCGTCATATGTTATCACGCCCCCGGGAGTGACGCTGGTGAGTTGGTCTGGCCAATCTTCGTTGTCATAGTGAAACTGCATTTGCACCACATCGTTGAGCCGCCACTCAGTCATGTTGCCGCCATCATCATAGAAATAACGGCTGTCACGCCCGGACGAATAATCCCGCACCAGCTGCCCAATGCGGTCATAGGTGAAGGTATTAGTGCGCACACTAGTAGCATTTTCGCCATCGTGCCACGTCTGCGTAATCGTTTCAATATTCCCGCTGCCATCACGATAGGTGTAATCAAATATCAACCCACGCCCCGGCAGCGCATGCGAAATCCTCGTCAAATCTCCAGCTAACGTCACCGTGCGTTCTTCACCATTCACGGTAATAGTTTCATTTTCACGGTCATTAAAGCCAAATATTGTCTGCACACGCCCGCCCAACAAGCTGGTTCGTTCAAGCCGCCCCGTGTCCTCGTCATAGTAATAGCGCAGCTGAGTGCCCATGAACGACGCCGTTTCCGGCCGTTCAAACACATCATATGCATAACTTACCCGAGATATTTCACGCCCATTCAAGCTCACCCGCAGCATATCCAACGCACCATCATCGTTGAACCCAAGCCGCACACGACTATCACGCACGGCAGCTTCCGGCACTGTACTTTGCGTGTGAAGGCTTGTTAACCGCCCCCGCGTATCATACATGAAATTGATTTCGCGGCGCAGAGTATTATCCAACACACGTGACAGCGTGCCATTGTCAGCAAAGGTGAAGCCTGTCGTGGTGGTCATTCCAACCGGGATTTTTTCCTCATCTTCTTCTATCCATCTACCCCAGCGTTCACCAATCACACGCCCGCGTTGGTCATACAAAGGCTCAAATCTAAAGCCATTGGCATAGTTACGACTAGCCAACGCGAACCGCCGTTGGTTTAGCAGGCGATTTTCCTCTTCAAAATATGTGTTTTCCACCATCAGCTGCTCGCCGACGTATACTCTTTCCACTTGCCCCAACTGGTTGTGCTGGAGAGTGTATGTCGTGCCATTTGCACGCTCAATGCTGTGCAGTAGACCAGTGAGGGTATTTGTCGCTGTATCGCCCATGCCTGTAAAATCATAACGGTTGGTGAACCAAATCGCCTCGCCTTCGTTATAGCCGCCGAATGCTTCAATCACATTCAACACATCAAAGGCATGGCCTTGACCATCTGCTGGCGCATCAAATTGATTGTATCCATATACAAACAACGCACCTTCAGGTGTGCCGTCAGATGTACGCACTTGTGTGACAATATTGCGCGCAAAGCTGTCGTAATAGTAGCGAATCCAACCACCGTTGCTATCAGAAACTTCTCTTACATCATTAAAGAAATTCCCTGTAATACCATTGCCGTAATTATTTACATACGTTACGTTTTGGTAACTGGCTAAAATATCGCCAGCCGCATCCCAATCGTTGCTTTCTTCATCCTCGCGTGTACCAATGAACGTCAACACTGTGCTGCCTGTTAAGATGCCGGTAACGCGGGCATTATCTTGTCGTAATGGTCCGCGACCCAACAGATGATTCCATCGCGGTGCCCATTCGCTAGTATAACGAATCGCATTGCCTGAATGATATTCAAAATACGTTTTTGTGATGAGGTTTCGCCCTTCATCGTCATTGTCAATCGCCCGTCGTTCTATGATGCGCGTGATGTTATGCTGGGCATCATATTCGAAATCAATACGGTCGTTTTCTTCCAGCTCCTCACGATTGCCGGGGCGGATAATTTCTATGCTTTGCACATTTGGGCCATCTGCCTGCCAAGTGTAAACCATCGTGCCTGAACTGCTGCGCACTTCTGAAACACGCCCGCCGAGATAGCTCATTGTGCTGCCGCCTGCGCCGATATAGGCAAAGGCATTGTGCACGCGAATAGCATTGGCGCAACCACTGGCCTGCTCGTGGTAAACAATATACAGATTCGCACGCACGGCATCATCAGGAATGAGGTGTGCCATTGCTGCTGTTTGCTGCACACCACGCACATCGCGATTGAAAGGTGCAAATACTTGGTTTTCGCGCACAAAGCCAACCGGATCGCAATCTGCGTGATCACAATTGTCCTCATCGCAGTCATATTCCGTTTCCAGTTCAATCAACTGGCCGTAGCGGTTAAAAAAACGCACTGCTACACGAGTATAAAATGGCTCACTGCGGGTTGCATGCATCTCGGCCGTTGCACCAAACAGCAGCATTTGCCCTGCGGCATTTAGACCCAAATAAACGGGCTGCCACAGCACTTTTGTTGCGTTCGGGTCGCCGTGCATTGACATACCTACACAACTACAGTCTTCCTCGTCATCCGCCAAACTCGTCAGCCAATTCCACGCGCGGGCAAGCAAACCCACACTCTCATCTTCATGAGTGTAGCCATCATTCATGCCTCTTTCGGCAATTTGCCAATCTGCTTCACCACGCGCAAAATGGCTGTTTGCTACATGATTGAACGGACTTGTCCCAGCGTTTTGCTCCAGTTGCAGGCCTTCAACCAAAATTTCTCCACCATTGGCATGAAGCTCAAAACTTACGCTATTGATACTTACATCTGTTTCACAAAATGTCACACTGTGGCGTTCCCAACGGTTGGTCACGTCCAAATCGTATCCATTGTCGCCAATATAAAGCCGTGCCGTTGTCGCGGTGTTCTCTGCCATTGCATAAAACGAAACCGTGAACTGGTTCGGATTTTCAACTGTGCCATGCGGTAGTCCAATAACGGTTTGATGCAGTCCATCACGAGCTGTATCTAGAACTTGCCACGCAATACGACTATTGTTGCCCGCGTGGGGCGCACCACCAATCCAGCCGGTGGGGTTAAATAGATTCTCGACTATCGCCGCACCCGCCATAAAGCCCGGCAGGTTTTGCATGCCTTCACTTACAGTGAATAGCACAAAGGCATGGGTATCTTCTGCGTTGTCGCGTGCACCAACAGCACGCCCCATTCGGTCAAAGATGTAGGTCACGCCTTCGGGTTCGCCTAGGGAATTAACCACGGTGGTCATGTTACCGTCAAATTGCCCATTACCTGCTGCATTTGGAGAGTTTTGTCCAAAATGCAGGGTTGTGGTGGAAATTAACTCACCTTTTTCCCAATCTATTTCTAACATGATTGCTCTGTCGCCGTATACTGGGATTGGTCGGTCACCAGTACCAATGTGCCACCACCCATAGTCATCCACATCAACCCATGATGGCTCTCTAAAAATAGTTAAGGCGGTTTGCCAAAGCCACGCGAACACTGTATTCATAAAATACAAAAGTCGCTGAACAATATTGCGATTGCCCGCAGTGCCAAAGAAGAAGCGCATCCAATTATTTTGTCCGGTACTTGGCACCGCTGTGGGGTCAGCATTATTAACCGTTACCCCAACGCCATGCATAATGCTTGTCACACGGTAATTGGTGCGTGCCCAATGCTCTAACTGCTCTAGTTCAAATGCAAAAGTGTGCTCATCGCTGTTTGTCAGCGCTGCAAGTCGAACTCGATTAAATGCATCCGGGTTGCTGTTGCCGAATTGTTTATAATGAAAATATGTGATAGCACCGTCATAGTATTCAATATGCGACAATACCGAAACAGGGTCATCGTCATCGCCAAACGTTTCCGTGTCATAATGGAAAGTCGTCACACGCCCCATCGGGCAAGTGATACTTTCGAGATAGCCTCTACTATTCCAAATGAAATCGATGGTACGGCCAACAGTATCTACAATGCTATTAATTCGCCCTTGACCATTATAGAAAATATTCGTTTCATTGCCATTGGCATCACGAATCGCCATTAGATAGTAATAATGACGGAAACGGTGAAGTTGACCGGCCAACAGATTATCCACCCAGCCGGTCGTGTCAATATAGGCCGACCGAAAAATGCGCCGGTTGCCAAATTCATCGGAAATCTCTAGTTGACCCAGCCCATTATATGACATCGTAATATCCGAATTTGTTTGCTTTCTCAATACCAGTGGATTATCATCGCATTGCACAAAGCGATGCATACCGCCGGTGCCATCCACAAACATGCGGTACAAGCGTTGCTCGCCAAGAAGTTGTTCCATGAACTCTTCAAGGTCATGCAGCCACGTAGTATCATCGCCTTCATAGAAATCCGGTCGGACTTGGCTCATGATGCGGCGGTACAACTCATCTATGCCCTGCCGCATATTCACTGGCGTAAAGTAGTAGGGCGGCGTGATTTTTTCCATCACGTTCATGCGCATACCAACACCCAAATTCATGCCCCAAATTTGTCCCGGTGATTGGTCGTGATTGGAGCTGTACACATGCGAAAGCCCAACCGGCATGCGTTCACCGTCCAGCTGCAAAGTGGGGTGCGTAACGGTCAACCCGCCGCTTTGGTGGTTAATATGCGCTGTACCTGCGCGACCCATGCTCACTGTTTCATAGCTGAAGAATGGTTGTAACCCTGTTGTACAAATGTATACAATCGAAATAAACGGGTCGGCTTCCATTGCGTTGATTGCATTTGGGATAGCGGTTACCGGAGCTATCATCATAAGCGTATAGTAAATCGCCTCAGACACTGCCGGCGTGGTGAAAAACGGCAAAATCACTCGCGCGAGCCAAGCCGCCGTATCTATCACTCTGCCAGCCGTCATAAAGGCAATGTGAGCAGGCATGGCAAACTCTAGCATGTTTTGCTCGGTTAAATCTTCATTGTCTGCCATCAAGCGAATACCGTAGTTTTCGCCAAAACGCTCCCAATGCTGCACTGCTTCGGTGATGTCAAATGAATACAAACCAGTCAATGGCACACCTCGCCCCAGCAAGCCACGCAGGGCATCGATGTACCATTCATTGGCTTCTTGTTCCACAATTTCACCCAAAGAAAGTGCAACGCCGGTGGTATTGGGCTGGTGTTCCCAGTCCATCGCGCGGCGACCATAACGTGCGCCCGACCAATCCTCAATTACGCGTTCTGCACGAATATTTACTGTGTAGCCACGTTCTAATGCTTCATTTACCGGGTCTAGATGGCTTAACCCACCCATAATGGCATGCCAGACCAATCGCGGTAAATCCCCGAGTATCTGCCCTAATGGTATTTGAAAGATATCTGCGCCATCACTATTGCCAATCCACGAACCAAAAACTTGACGTAACACCCAGCCGAGGAATGGGATGTCGAATATATTTGTGGGGAAATCAACTAGACCCTCCAATGAAATGGATGGCATAAACAGAGATATCGCACGTGTGAGAAACGGAATAAGACCATTGACCATTCGCACCCACCACGGGCTGGAGTTATCGTCCAACATCATTGAAGCGTGAACTACAGCAGCGTTTTGCGGCATTTGGGGCATTTGAAAGCGAATGTAACCACGGCTAACCATGTCGGCGTTGCTGCCGACAAACATATTGGGGTTAAACAAGCCTTGCCATCCAAAGTTTGTGCCACGCTGATTATTCACGCGCACTTGAATGATACGGTCAAGATCTGCCACGAACAAATATGTAGGGTCGAGCACCACGGGAAATTCGCGCGTTGGTGCATTCATCCAAGCTGCATCTGCCGTGAGGGTAAGGGTGTTGCCATCCAATGAGATGGTCAGCGCACGAGTATTTTCCACCCCTGCGGCATCGCGAGCAAATGGAGCTTCAATCACCATTTGCGGCGTGCCATCAAAATCACAATACAACACAATCGTGCGTTCATTATGTTGCACCGCATCCAAGCCATACAAGTTCAACGTGAAGTCGTAAACATACTGTTCTTTCGGCTCGGGCACAATGATGTTTTCCTTCAACCCATCAGCCGACAAAATGTATTCCAAGTGTGCGCCCGGCCAAACATCAAAGTAGTATACCATCGACTGCAAGTTGCGTGCTGTCGCCATTTCTTGGTTATGCCATTGCGCAGGCAATTCTTCTAAGCCAGTCATACTTGGCGTGCCTGCATCAAAACTAGGCATATTTTCAAAATCCAGCGCCTCCATCAACTCGGCCATCATTGCCCATTGCATTAACATCAAATCCGGCACAATTGCTTCACTGTTCGCGCCTGGCACACCCAACGAAAACCCATGTCGCCCGTTATGCATGTGAATGCCGTTTTCACCCAGCACTGCGGGGAATTGCACGTTCAGTCCACTCGCGCGGGGGGTATAAAAATCGCCCTGGCGAACCAGAGTGTTGTCTATTTCAACCCAATTTCCATCGGCATCTTGAAAATGAATAATTTCGGAGTATACATAGGCCGTGAAGGTGCCGTCTTCGTTGCGAAAATGGCGGCTGTCCGCAGTGCGAAGCTCGACCAGTTCACTCACGTGCCTTGAAACCACAGAAGGCATGTCCGGCGTTTCGGGCAGGCTATCTAGTGTAGTCATCGGAAATACAAACGCACGCGTGGACACAAAGCCGTGCAGGGGCTGGGCTTGCACTAACAGCACAACCGCCAGCATGACAGCCAACGGACGGATAACGTACTTCTTCAACTTCATGGAAAATTCTCCCTCACATGAAAATATTTAACAATATTTTAACATGTTGCAGAATATCTGTCAAGACTTTCACAAAAGTTTGTGGTGTAGTAAAGTGATCAAAACCATTCGCCGCCCTGCTCAATCTCATGTCAAATAGCGTGGTTTATTGAGCTTTACAAGGGTTGTGGGTAAACGAGATAAGCACAGGGTATTCAAGGCACCGCAGGGGCACCCGGTGCTGACGGCGCAACCGGTTCCGCCGGTCCCATGGGCGTGACCGGCCAAGATGGTAATGATGGCGCTACAGGTGCTACCGGCGCCACCGGCGCTACTGGGCAAGATGGTGCGGGCATTGCACTTTCAACGTCGGTAGAATATTACGCCGATTTGGCCGCGCTTGGTTTAGATATAGGCGATGCAGGCACGGCTGTATATGTAGAATCAGAGGGTAAGCTGTATATTTGGAGCGGCACGTCATTCCCGCCAGAAGGAGATGGTGTTGAGTTCCGCGGCCCCGAAGGTCTGCCCGGACCGCAGGGAGTAATCGGGCCACAGGGCCCACAGGGCATCCAAGGCGAACCTGGTCCAACCGGCGCAACGGGCTCGCAAGGCATTCAGGGTATTCAGGGCACCGCAGGGGCACCCGGTGCAGACGGCGATGACGGTGCAACAGGCGCGACCGGACCACAAGGCATTCAGGGTATTCAAGGCATTACAGGTGCCACCGGTTCT
>Ga0131853_10009964_pt1 | contig 17409 bp, 22 predicted proteins | sample TergutLab28metaG_FD_92764 | JGI IMG/M metagenome (GOLD analysis project Ga0131853, IMG submission 92764) | Labiotermes labralis P1 segment gut microbial communities from Petit-Saut dam, French Guiana - Lab288 P1 (version 2) (version 2) | ecosystem: Host-associated > Arthropoda: Insects >... | reverse complement strand
ATCCTAATGTCTCACCGTCGATTTTGACCAAGCCGCCGAGAAGGCCGAGCTCCTCCCAGTTTTCGAACGCGTCTTCAATTATGCTATTTTCCTGGTGAAGCTCCTTTTTCATGCCGTATTCCTGATCTGTTTCATCCAACCAACGATGCTGATAGTCGAAAGCTTCGTTTAAATTGTCTTTTGTAAGTGGTACAAATTGATATCGCTCACCGTATTTATTCAGAAATAAATTTAAATTATTGCGACGCTTTTTAAGGTCCGATCCTTCGAGGTTTATCAGCCGTTCGGATAAATAGATATATTCTGCCCAGTCACGTGATGTTTCAAATTCATATTTATTAGGATAAAGCGTTTCAAGCATTTCTCTTTGCGGTTCGGTAGCTCCCCAAAACATTGCTTGTTTACCATGCTCTTTAGCGTCCTCTTCAATTCGTGATATTGCTTTTTTTATGTCTCCATCGCCGATTGGGACAAAATAATGAAATACGCAGGGGAGGGCTTTCGTCGTCTGTCTTATAAACAAAAAGTCGTCAATAAAAATTTGTGTTCCGTATTTTTTGCGCATACAATATAAATTTACAAAATTAAGCTCACAAGTGATATAGTTTCTGTCAAATACAAACTTATCGAATATCGGTTTGTCTGATATGCTGATTTCTTTAAAGTCCATGCAGTAAACTTCCTTCTTTCTATCATACCTATAGTCATATGATATTAAAACAATAACAAAAACTTGTCTTTTTGCCGCAATACTGCTTCACTTGTGCCTTAAGCACACGTCGCTGCATCTTCATTGTCCTGCAGCAAAAATACTGCGTTTTTACGTTACTATTTTGATATCATATAATTATAAAAAAATATTTTCAAGCTTTTTACTTGGCTATTATAATTCACTTTTTAGAAAAAAACAATAGTCACATCAGATACGAGTTTTTGCCATAAGCTAGAAAATTCCTTCGTTAATAAGCTCAAGGACAGCTTCAAGCGCATCCAAGCCGGGGCGGTTAAAATGATACGGGATAGTGCCGGCTTCAAGCGGTCTGCCGCGGGAGTCGGTTATATAGAAAATATCAAAATAGAATGCTATCCCTGTGTTTGGCATAGGCGCGAGAGTGCGCGGCCCACCCAAGCTTCCCCCTGTTCTTTCGCCCACCAAAGTTATATAGCCTGTTTCTTTCGCATACCAAGCCATCATTTGAGCTGCGGGCACTATACTATAATCAATTATAACATATTTGCCAAAGCATGAAAAGATGTAGAGAAAACGACATTCTTAATTGATGCGAATTTTTTAGCAATTATTAGGCAAACTAACTTATAGTCGAAAATTCTTAGAAAATCTCAAAAATATATTGACAGCTTTGGCTAAAACATGATATCCTGTCGTTGGTATATTTTTGAAGGAGGATATCAGCATGAAACCTCCGAAAGATAAAAAGAAAGAGCGGAGCGAATTTGCTCAAGCAGTAACTTTCTTTTCACAAATTGCAATTACAATGGCTGTCTGCGTTTTTATCGGTGTATTTTTAGGGAATTTTTTGGACAGACTACTTGGGACTTCACCGTGGCTTTTAATTATTTTTTCGCTTTTAGGCATTGGGGCGTCGTTTAAATCGCTGTTTGATATGATGCCGGGCGGTAAATAAGGTAGGTTTTATGAAATTATCGGGCGCAGCTTATAAAATGATAGTTACAATCGGCATTTGCTTCGTTGTTATAGCCGTTCTTGGTTTTTCGGCTCAGATTTTCTTTTTTGAAGGATTTGGCGCTTTGTTATTCGCTGTCGGAGCTTTGCTTGGATGCGCACTTAGCGCTTTGAAAGTTTATTTGCTTGATAGAACCGTTTCAAAATCGTTAACGCTTGAAGCGCAAGACGCGAAAAACTATATTGGCGTTCATGTTTTTATAAGATTTATCTTAACAGGCGTAGTTCTAGCGATTGCAATATTTATTGACCCTGTAGCCTTATGGGGTGCAGCGCTTGGCATTTTGACATTGCAAATTTCTGCTTTTTCAATCAGAAATTATAAAGATGAAATTATAAGCCAATCTGAGGCTATGGAGCAAACAGAGCTTATTGAACAGACAGATAAAGCATTAGATAATCCAAAGGAGTGATCTTTTATGGATGTTAATATCAGAAACATTTGGGTGCTAGATGTTTTCGGCGTTGAGGTTTGGATTACTCAGACACTTATTAATACATGGGTTATAATGGCAATTTTAATTCTATTTGCTCTTATAGTCCGCTCTCAGCTTAAAAAGTTTGAAGAAATCCCTGCTAAATTCCAAAACCTTGTGGAAACAATAGTTGAACTTTTTGATAAATTTGTCAAAGACACAGTTGGAGATGAGCGTTTAATGTTTCTTGGGAACTGGTTTTTCTCTGCGTTTTTCTTTATTCTTCTGTCGAACTTAAGCGGGATGATTGGCCTTCGCCCTCCTACTGCGGATTGGGCTGTTACTTTCGCATTCGCTCTTGGAACTTTTGGTCTTATACAAATAGTTGGGCTCAAGTTTAAGGGTACGAAATATCTCAAAACTTTTCTTGAACCAACTTTCGTTTTCCTGCCACTTAACATAATTGGGGAGCTTGCTCGCCCCATTTCTCTTAGTTTCCGTCTTTTTGGCAACGTTCTGGCAGGCATGATACTTATATCGCTGTTTTACAATCTCGTGCCTATTGTCGCACAGTTTTTCTTGCCGATACCGCTTCATGCGTTTTTTGATATTTTCGCAGGCTCGCTTCAAACTTACATCTTCATTGCGCTTAGCATGACGTTTATCGCAGCAACCGTAGCAACTGACTGATTTGAACATAGCGGCATAAGCCGTTTGTTATAAAATTTTATACAATAAAAACTGTATTGGAGGAATTACAATGCAAACCATTATGTCAGCAGATCCTTTGGCATTAGTAATTATGTCGGCGCATTTTGCGGCCGTAATCGCTCTTTTGAATGGTGTTTTGACAACTATCGGGCAAGGTAAAATTGCCGCAACAGCAGTAGAGTCAATCGCACGCCAGCCGGAAGCAGCCGGAACTATCAGAACTACAATGATCATCGGTCTTGCAATGGCAGAAACATCAGGTATTTACGGTCTTTTGATAGCATTTATCATGCTGTTTGCTAATCCACTCATACCAATCTTCCTTGCCAACTTCTAAAAACGAATTAATGAATTAAATGAATTTTTAGATTTGGTTGTTTTAAACTCTAATCAGAACCGGAGGTCCGCGCATTTGTTATTTTCTGACATCTGCCGCCTGACATCTGATATCTGATATGAAAGGAGGCTTTTTCTTTGGATGCAATGACAGTATTTATTCTTTCGGCTGCCGAAACAGGCCGCGCTTTTGGGCTTGACCTTCAAACAGCTATTCAAATTGCGATGATTTTATTCAACGTGTGCATTTTGGCTGCCGTACTGTCGAAAATCTTGTACAAGCCTGTTCAAGATTTCCTTAAAAAGCGTGCTGAAAAAATTGCAGGTCAATTAAGTCGTGCTGAAGAAGATATGAATAAGGCCGCTGAGCTTAAAAGTCAATATGAGGCGAGCCTTAAAGATATTGAAAGCGAGCGGCTTGAAATACTTGAAACCGCACGTAGAGCGGCCGCAGAACAGAGTAAAGAAGTTTTAATCGATGCAAGGAAAGAAGCGGATTTATTAAGGGAGCGCGCTTCGGTTGACATTAAAAACGAACAGGAGCATGTAAAAGAACAGCTTCGCGTTCATATTATCGATGTTGCTGCAATTATGGCTGAAAAGCTTGTTTCATATACTATTGACAAGGAAACCCAGGACAGGCTGTTTGAAGAAACGCTTAAAGAACTGGAGGAAGCAGCATGGCCGAATTAAGCGCACGCTACGCAACTGCACTCTTTGAGCTTTCGCTTGAAAGCGACAATGTGGATGAATGTTTTGAACAGGCCACTTTAGCTTTTGACGCTCTTAAAACGAATGAAAGCCGCAGTGTTATGGAACATCCTCACATTTCGAGCGAGGAAAAAAGAAGCTTTTTGCATGAAATTTTTTCAGGCGGGCTTAATCAGCAATTAAGCGGATTTTTACATCTGCTTATCGCTAAAAACCGTGAAAGCATTATACCAAGCGCCCTTGAAAGATTTATCCATATGGTGGACAGCTTCAAAGGCAGGACGAAAGCCAACGTTGTTTCGGCTTTAAAGCTTGACGAGCATCAAGTTTTATCTTTGCAAAACACATTATCAAAGAAGATGGGCAAGCAGGTTGAAATGAACTTAGAAGTCGACCCTTCTCTGATTGGCGGACTTTACATTTATGCGGACGGCTGCTATATTAACCGCACAATAAAAGAACAGCTAGACGATATGAAAAAAAGCATTAAAGATAGGGGAGGGATTTGATTGATCCTAAGACCTGATGAAATAAGTTCTGTAATTAAAAAACAAATAGAAGCCTTTTCTACGAAGCTTGATGTGGCGGAAGCCGGCAGCGTTATTCAGGTCGGTGACGGTATTGCGCGCGTTTACGGCCTTAATAATGCGATGAGCGGTGAGCTTCTTGAATTTCCGGACGGCGTTCAAGGGATTGCTTTGAACCTCGATGAGGACTCAATCGGCGCGGTTATTATGGGCTCTGACGCTAACATTAAAGAAAAGGATCCGGTTAAGCTTTCGGGTAAGGTAGCGGAAGTTCCCGTTGGCGATGCCCTTCTAGGGCGCGTTGTTAATGCGCTTGGGCAGCCAATTGACCAAAAAGGGCCGGTTTATGCAACAGCTTCTCGTCCGATTGAACGTATTGCGCCCGGCGTTATTACGCGTTATGAAGTTAACGTTCCTCTCCAAACCGGCATAAAAGCGATTGACGCGATGGTTCCAATCGGCAGAGGTCAGCGTGAACTTATAATCGGCGACCGACAAACAGGCAAAACAGCGATTGCAGTTGATACAATCCTTAACCAAAAAGGGCAGGATGTGCTATGTATCTATGTTGCTATCGGTCAAAAAGCTTCGACGGTTGCAAGAATTGTTAAAATTTTAAAAGACAGAGGCGCTATGGAGTATACGACGGTTGTTGTTGCCTCCGCAAGTGAATCTGCGCCTATGCAATATATCGCTCCTTATGCAGGTTGTGCAATGGGCGAAGAATGGATGGAACAGGGCAAAGACGTCCTCATTATATATGATGATTTGTCAAAACACGCTGTTGCATATCGTACTTTATCGCTCCTTTTGCGCCGCCCTCCGGGACGTGAAGCATATCCGGGCGACGTTTTCTATCTTCATTCAAAACTTCTTGAGCGTTCTGCGCGTTTATCTAAAGAGTTTGGAGGCGGTTCGCTTACGGCCTTACCGATTATTGAGACGCAAGAGGGTGACGTTTCGGCGTACATCCCAACGAACGTTATTTCGATAACCGACGGGCAAATTTATCTTGAGACAGAGCTTTTCAATGAAGGTATACGTCCGGCGATAAACCCCGGTCTTTCAGTGTCAAGGGTTGGCGGTGCGGCTCAAATCAGCGCTATGAAGGCGATTGCCGGCCCGCTTCGGATTGAATTTGCTCAATATCGTGAGCTTGCGGCATTTGCGCAGTTTGGCTCTGACTTAAGCGCCGACACGCTTGACCGGCTTAAACAAGGTGAGCGTATCGTTGAAATGCTTAAACAGCCGCAGTATGCCCCGCTTCCCGTTCAACAGCAAGTTATTATAATGTACGTTCTGATGAATGGTCATCTTTCAGATGTTTATGTTGAGCGTGTGCGAGATTTTGAGCATGATTTTCTTGACTTTATTGAAACGCGTCACGGCGAAATTACTGACGAGATAGCAAACAGAGGAAAAATTACAACAGAGCTTGAAGAAAAAATTAAAGTGGCAATTGATGAGTTTAAAGCGAGCCACACGTATAATTAGCTGATATAAATAGTCATTTGAGGAGCGGAGAATAATGCCGTCAAAAAAGACCATAAAGCGCAGAATTAAAAGCGTTGGCACAACAAAGCATATAATGAAGGCTATGGACATGGTCGCAGCTTCGAAGCTTCAAAAAAACAAGACGAGGCTTAAAGTGTCGCGTCCTTTATTCGAAGAATCCAAACGCATTATCGAGACTCTAAGGATATGTGAGCATTGTGCAGAAAACGAATTTATCAAGCCTCGCGAAGTTAAAAGAGCTGTGTATGTGGTCATTACAAGTGACAGAGGTCTTTGCGGGGGGTATAATACGAATATATCCCAAGCTGCATATGAGCATATGCAAAAACTAAATGCGGAAGCTCAAATAATAGCTTTTGGCTCAAAAGGCCGCGACTTTTTCAGACGCAGAAGGGAAAATATTCTGCACACATATCCTAATCTTTCGGAGACTCGATATTATGAATATGCTGAAATTATAGGCAATGTACTTTTGTCTATGTATTTATCGGAAAAAGTTGATGAAGTCTATGTTGCATATACTTATTTTGAGTCAGCTCTTTCGTATATTCCAAAAGTTGTAAGGGTCTTACCACTTGGTGAGGTTGGAGGAAGGGCAAAACTCCGTGGAGACTTAATGTTGTATGAGCCGGATCCGGATCATTTTTTGATACATGCGGTTCCGATGTATTTAAACGCATTTCTCTATGACGCAATGCTTGAAGCAGGATCATCAGAACAGGCTTCGCGTATGGTAAGTATGGATTCTGCGACGAAAAACGCTACTGAAATTATTGATGACTTAACTCTTATGTTCAACCGTATACGTCAATCGGCTATTACACAAGAAATTACCGAAATCGTAAGCGGCGCGAATGTTACAAAATAAAGATTAGTTTACATCGGTTAGGGCAAAGACCTTGGACGACAGATTTTTCTGACATCTGAAATCTGACCTCTGACCTCTGAAAAGGAGCGGTTCTTTTGGCAGATAAAAACACCGGCAAGGTTTTGCAGATTATAGGTGCGGTTCTTGATATCAGGTTTGATACCGAGCTGCCTGCGTTATATAACGCAATAGAAATACAAAACGGCGATAGCCTTTGTACGCTGGAAGTTATGCAGCATTTGGGTGATAATGCCGTTCGCTGTATTGCCATGGACCCTACTGACGGTCTTAAAAGAGGCATGGATGCAGTTGATACAGGCGCACCGATATCAATACCCGTTGGCGAAAGCACACTTGGGCGTATGATGAACGTTCTCGGCAAGCCGATTGACAACAAACCTGACCCCGAGGCTAAGGAATATTGGTCGATACATCGTCCGGCGCCAAGTTTTGCTGATCAAACAGCAGTAGTCGAAATGCTCGAAACGGGTATCAAATCAATTGACCTTCTTTGTCCGTACTCAAAAGGTGGCAAAATCGGTCTTTTTGGCGGCGCGGGCGTTGGTAAAACAGTTCTTATTATGGAGCTTATCAGAAACATTGCGACCGAGCATGGTGGATATTCGGTTTTTGCGGGTGTAGGCGAGCGTACTCGTGAAGGTAATGATCTTTACCACGAGATGATGAACTCCGGCGTTATCGAAAAAACATCACTCGTTTTCGGACAAATGAACGAACCGCCCGGAGCGCGTATGAGAATAGCACTTACAGGTCTTACAATTGCAGAATATTTCCGTGATGTTGCATTACAGGACGTACTTTTGTTTGTTGATAATATATTCCGCTTTGTTCAAGCAGGTTCTGAAGTTTCGGCGCTTCTCGGCCGTGTACCAAGTGCTGTTGGTTATCAGCCGACGCTTGCAACGGAAATCGGACAGCTTCAAGAGCGGATTACATCAACCCAAACAGGTTCAATTACATCAGTTCAAGCGATTTATGTTCCTGCGGATGACTTTACTGATCCTGCTCCGGCGACGACGTTTGCGCATCTCGATGCAACGACTGTTTTGTCTCGTGCGATTGTTGCCCAAGGCATTTATCCTGCGGTTTCACCGCTTGAATCAACGTCTCGTTTGCTTGAAAGAGATTCAATCGGCGCGGATCATTATAACACGGCGCGCGCTGTTCAAAGTATTTTGCAGCGATATAAAGACCTTCAAGATATTATCGCGATACTTGGTATCGATGAGCTTTCTGAAAATGACAGATTGATTGTTAACCGAGCGAGAAAGGTTCAAAGATTTTTATCGCAGCCGTTCTTCGTTGCCGAAAAATTTACGTCGATTCCAGGTAAATACGTTCCTGTTGTTGAGACGGTTCGCGGCTTCAAAGAAATTCTTGAAGGCAAGCATGACGATATCCCTGAGGGTTTCTTCTTAAATTCAGGCACGATCGACGATGTAACTGACAGATATAAAGCGTCTACGGGGAAGTCAGGCGGGTGATTAAATGAATAAATTCAGGCTTAGAATTTTGACGCCGGATGCAATTAAAGTTGACGAAGATGTTGGCATGGTCATTATGCGCTGCACAACAGGTGCGATGGGCATTATGGCCGGGCATGAGTCGCGATCGGCAGTTTTAGATTATGGTGTTGTCCGTATTATAAATGACAGCATAGAATACGGCATTGCTGTTTTCGGCGGCATTGCTGAAATGTATAATAATGTGCTTACAATACTTACAGGTGAAGCGCACACTCCGGGTGAAGTTGATGTTGAAGCAGCAAAAGCTGCGCTTAAAGCCGCTGAAATTCAAGGCAAGAAAACTGACCTTGAAATTGCTCAGGATCAGGTAACTTTAAGGCGTTCACTCGTTCAGCTTGAGGTCAGCTCATATTCGTGTATCATATCTGCAAAGAATGAAGACAAAAACTCGGATGATCCACCTCCGAATCTTACAATATAGCAAAGTAAATAAGCGAGCTAATAAGCTGCTGCGTCCAGTGCACATTATTGCTCGCTTTTTTGTTGCGTCTTGCAAAGCTCCAATCAATATTGTATAATAGAGTTAGAGATACGAACAATGAAGGGAGAAATATGCAAATGTCCGAAAATTTATCAGGACTTAAACGAACCCATTATTTAACAGATGTTAACGAATCTATAATCGGCGAAACGGTTACGGTTATGGGCTTTATAAATAAAAGACGAGATCTTGGCAAGCTCATTTTTATCGCGCTTAGGGATAGGACGGGCATTTTGCAAGTGACGATCGACGGTGATAAAGCTTCCGGTGAGCTATTCAAAAAGGCCGAAACTGTCAGGGGAGAATATGTAGTCGCTGTGCGTGGATTGGTTCGTGCGCGGAATGAAAAAGACGTAAACCAAAATATGAAGACGGGCAAAGTTGAACTTGAAGTTTTGGAGCTCCGCATTCTGTCAGAAGCGGCAGTTCCGCCGTTTCAAGTGGCGGACACAGGCGTCGCAATCGATATGCGCTTAAAATACAGATATCTCGACCTGCGCCGCCCGGAGCTTCAGCGCAATTAGCTTATGCGGCATAAAGCGTCGCAGTCTGTCAGGAATTTCCTTTCAAATGAAGGGTTTATTGACGTTGAAACGCCAATGCTTACAAAGAGCACGCCCGAAGGTGCGAGAGATTATCTTGTGCCAAGCCGCATACATTTAAGGAAATTTTATGCTCTGCCTCAATCGCCGCAGATTTTTAAGCAACTTTTAATGGTGTCGGGATTTGACAAGTATTTCCAGATAGTAAAATGTTTTCGTGATGAGGATCTTAGGGCAGATCGTCAACCTGAATTTACACAAATTGATATTGAAATGTCATTTGTTGATACTGAAGATATAATTGAAGTTAATGAAAAGCTGATGAAAACGCTGTTTTATGATGTGCTCGGTGTGGAAGTCAAAACGCTTTTCCCGCGAATTACTTATAATGACGCGATGGAACGGTTTGGTTCTGATAAGCCGGATATGCGATTTGGTCTTGAAATCGTTGATGTGACTGATGTTGTCAAAGGCAGTGAGTTTGGCGTATTTGAAAATGTGATCAACTCAGGCGGTTCAGTCCGTGGAATTAACGCGGCAGGAGCAGGCGCAATGCCGCGAAAGCAGATTGATTCGATTATTGAGCATTCGAAAGCTTATGGATCTAATGGTCTCGCTTGGATTACCATTACCGAAACCGGCGAGTTTAAAACGACTTTATCGAAATTTTTTGATGAAGCAAGGCTTACGCAAATTAAAGAAGCGTTTGATGCGAAAAACGGCGACATAATTTTCCTTTGTGCTGCAAAAACAGATATTGTGTTAAATTCGCTTGGCGCGGTGCGCATCGAGCTTGCAAAACGGCTTGAGCTTATTAATAATGATGAGTTCAATTTCGTTTGGGTCACTGAATGGCCGCTTCTTGAATGGTCAGAGGAGGATAATCGCTTTTACGCTAAGCATCATCCGTTTACTTCTCCTATGGATGAAGATTTAGAGCTTTTAAACTCAGAATCGGTGTCTGATCGCATAAAAGTGCGCGCAAAGGCGTATGATCTTGTGCTTAATGGTCATGAAATCGGTGGAGGAAGCATCAGGATTTATAATAGGCAAATACAGGAAAGAATGTTCGAAGTTTTAGGCTTTTCGAAAGAGGATGCGTACGAGCGCTTCGGTTTTTTACTTGACGCGTTTCGGTACGGCGTGCCGCCCCACGGCGGGATTGCATACGGTTTTGACCGCTTAGTTATGATACTTACCGGTGAAGAGGGGATAAAAGATGTCATAGCGTTTCCGAAAGTGAACGACGCTTCTTGTCCTATGACGGATGCACCAAATGTCGTTGACGCTAAGCAGCTTGATGAGCTTGGAATTGCTCTTAAGGAGCAAAAATGATAACTCTTAAAGAAATCGACAGGCATAATTTTAAGGCGATAGCCGCGCTTAAGGTCGCGGATGCTCAAAAGGATTTTGTAGCCGAAAACGTTTACTCGATTGCGCAGGCTAAGGCGTATCCGGAATGTATACCGCTTGCGGTCTATGATAATGATACGCCGGTTGGCTTTATAATGTACTGTATGGATTATGATGATAAAGAATATTGGATTTACAGGCTCATGATTGACGAAAATCATCAAGGTAAAGGCTATGGCAAGGCGGCTCTCAAGCTTGTTTTGCTTAAGATTCTTGAGGATAAAGCGTATAATAAAATTTTTATAAGCGTCGTGCCGGGCAACGAGGCAGTTGCGAAAATGTATGAAACGTTTGGATTTGAGACTGATAATCAAGTTTTAGAAGGCGAAATAGTGTATTGCCTTCACCGAAATAATTTTACAATGTAAGTTTTTTCCGAAAAAAAACATCGGAAAAACCATAATTTATTTTGCTCAAAATTTTCGCTTTTAGCGAAAACGATGCTACTCATCGCCCGATTTCTTTTGGGTTATTACTTGAACCATGAGCAAAGATAAATTACTACTTTAACGGGAGGAATTATAATGAAAAAAGAAGTTATAAGCGCAAAAAACGCGCCGGAGGCTTTAGGCCCTTACTCACAGGCTATCAAATGCGGGAGTATGTTGTTTTTATCAGGCCAAACGCCTGTCAATCCTGCTGATGGCGTTCTTGTAACAGGCGATATTAAAGCGGCAACTGCGCAGTGCTTTGAAAATATTAAATCCGTCCTCAGCGCGGCAGGCGCGAACCTTGAAAACGTTGTGAAAATGACAGTTTTCCTTAAAAATTTCGATGATTTTAAAGATATGAACGAAGTTTATAAAAGCTATTTCAGCGCGGATTTTCCGGCGAGAAGCTGCATACAGGCGGCGAAGCTGCCGCTTGACTGCATGGTCGAAATCGAAGCTATCGCTATGGTGGATTAGTCGATGCTTGATGTTTGCCTTTTAGGCACAGGCGGAATGATGCCGCTTCCTAATAGATTTTTAACGTCGCTTATGTGCAGATTAAACGGCAAAATGTTGGTCATTGACTGCGGAGAGGCGACACAAATAAGCATCGCTCTTTTGGGTTGGGGCTTTAAAAGCATCGACGTAATTTGCTTTACACATTTTCACGCAGATCATGTTTCGGGCTTGCCGGGGCTTTTGCTTGCGATGTCAAATGCCGGACGGGAAGATGATGTGACGCTTATTGGCCCGGCGGGGCTTGTGAATGTTGTGAAAGGGTTGACGGTTATTGCGCCGCGCCTGCCTTTTAATGTTAATTGCATTGAAATTACATCTGATAAATTCCCGGAAATATCAGAAAATGGAATTTTGGTTGCGGACTTTAAAATAACTGCGGCGAAGGCTAAACATCAAATTCCATGCCTGAGCTATCGCTTAGACGTTATGCGCAAGGGAAAATTTGATGCTGACAAGGCCAAATCTCTTAATATCCCGATAAAACTATGGAATGAGATCCAAAAAAACGGCCATGCGACTTTTGACGGCATGCAGTATTTTGACCATATGGTAATGGGAGAGCCGCGAAAAGGGTTGTCTGTCGCTTATTGTACGGATTCGCGCCCGGCGAAGTTTTTGCCCGGATTTGTAAACGGGGTTGACCTTTTCATCTGCGAAGGGCTTTACGGTGATAATGATAAAAAGGAAAAGGCCGCGGAGCATGGGCATATGATCTTTAGCGAGGCGGCGGAAATTGCGAGAGCGGGTAGTGTAAAAGAGCTATGGCTTACGCATTTTAGCCCGGCAATGACGAACCCGAAAGAATTTTTGAAAAACGCGAGGGATATTTTCCCAAATTCCTATGCGGGATATGATAGAATGTGTAAAACACTTGTGTTTGAGGATGAAAATGAGTAAAATTCTTGCAATTGAAACTTCATGCGATGAAACATCAGCCGCAGTTTTGCTTAACGGGCGGACTGTTTTGTCTAATATAATTTCTTCACAAATTGACGTTCATAAATTGTACGGCGGAGTCGTACCTGAAATTGCGTCACGCAAACATGTTGAAATCATTAGCGCAGTTGTTGACGAGGCGCTTATTGCCGCAAAAACTAATCTGTCCGATTTGGAGGCGATCGCAGTCACTTACGGGCCGGGACTTGTCGGAGCGGTTTTAGTTGGATTATCGTATGCGAAGGGGCTTGCTTTCGCTCTTGAAAAGCCGCTTATCGGTGTGAACCACATAGAAGGGCATATTGCATCTAATTATCTCGAAAATGAAGGTTTCGCTCCGCCTTTTGTTTGCCTTGTCGTATCGGGCGGGCATAGTTATATCGTGCATGTTAAGGACTTTTGCGAGTATGAAGTTTTAGGCAAAACGCGAGATGATGCGGCGGGAGAGGCGTTTGATAAAGTGGCGAGGGCTCTTTCACTTGGATATCCCGGCGGGCCGAAAATTAATGAGGCCGCGAAAACAGGGGATAAAAACGCAATTAAGTTCCCGCGTGTGTATCTTGAAGAAGGCAGTTTTGACTTTAGCTTCAGCGGTTTAAAATCCGCGGTTTTGAATTATTTGAATAAATGTAATATGACGGAGCAGGATATAAACATAAATGATGTTGCCGCTTCTTTTCAGCAGGCAGTTGTTGACGTTTTAGTTTGCAAAACTATAATGGCGGCTAAGCTGCTAGGCATTAGTAAAATCGCGATTGCGGGAGGCGTTGCGGCGAATACATGCCTCAGACAGGAAATGGAAAGCGCTTGTTTAGAAAATAATATGACGCTCAATGTTCCGAAGTCTATCTACTGTACAGATAACGCCGCGATGATTGCATGTCAAGGGCATTTTCGATATAAAAATGGTGATTTTTCGGGATTTGATTTAAACGCTGTTCCGGGTCTTAGGCTGTAATGATCCCTCTGATTACAAAGAGGATTTCGGCGCAATATAATTTGTCGAAAAGAAAGCAAGCACAATCTGGTAAAATATGTTAAAATAGGAGGGTGGTATTATGGCTAAACAAAGTAATTATGAAAAAGAGCGGAACAAATATTCCACAGGGGTCATCATTTTCCTCGTTACATTCTCTGTTTTGGCAATCGTTATAACAATTTTTTGGCAAGGTTTTGTGAATCAGCCGGTGCAGTCAGGCGCACCTGATCTTGTGCGCGTGCCTCGAGTTACGACGAGCATCGCTGAATTTGATGGACAGTCAAGAAGCGTTACCGCCGTTTTCGTTGTGGAAACGGTCACGGGTCAATCGGATGATTTGGACAGTGAAGCGATTTCGCTAAACATCAGGGCGATTTTAGCAGGCGGCAGTTATGAGAGACTAACCGGGCCGGACAGTGTTGAATACGCGCGAAATCTTGTTCAGGAGCAGTTGCCGGCGCTTATGGATATGTCATCAATTACCAATTTGCATATCGTAGATTTGCAAGCGGGCAACCCGAACAGGTTTATTATTGACGATGAATCTGAACCGCCTCGCGGTAATATGTTGGGTGATTTTTTGCGAGGGCTGAGATTTGACTAAAACTGATTCCCCCTAGTTAGAAATGAGATGCGCCCCCTAAGCACAGGTATGTTTAATTGATGACTAATATTTGCCATACCACACATTTTCCAATTAATTTCCAATTTTGGTATATGTTGCCCAATAATTGGTAATTATTTAAGCATGTTATTAATCCCCATGGATTAGTATAAATTGTGTAAACAGGGTGAGGCAAATGGAAGACAGGATAATTCTTGTTGAAGGCGACAATTCAAAATGGTACGAGCAGGCGATTTTTATTGTGCGTAAAAATATACCGCAAAATAAGGTGCCGGTTGATTTCGTTGCAGAAGCAGAGAAAATAGTCAATAATTATATCCATCGAAAATCAAACGTCCAGGCGTACACATCGGCTCAGGCGGCGCTTACGAGCGCACCTCCTTTAAAATCAAAGCAGTCTGTTAAGAAAAAAAGTGGCTTTGATACTTTTGTAAATTCGGTTTTATTTCTCGGTTGTATTGCACTTTTGGGGATTTTAGTGTATGCTTGGATGATGTAGGGGCATATGTCCCCTAAAAACGCTAAAGGGGGCAACTTGCAATGAAAAAAGTGTATATTTCTGCGGATATTGAAGGTGTTTGTGACATAGTTTCCGGCATTTCGTGCCTGCGTGATGGATCTGATTTTGCGCATGCGCGAGCGCGGTTCGCTAAAGAAATTAATGCGGCAGCGCGCGCTTGTTTTGATTTTGGATGTACAGACGTTACAATTTGCGAAGGCCATGCGGACATGGAAAACATCGTCATCGAACATCTTGATCCACGAACGAGACTCATTTCGGGTGCTATGCGTAAAAGTCTCCAAATGGAAGGAATTGATATGGGTTATGACGCGTACATTTCGTTTGGGCATTCGGGTGCGGGGCTTAATATAGATGGCGTTTTAAACCATACTTATAACGGTCGGAAAATACATAATATACGCCTAAATGGTGAAACGATGAACACAGAAACGGTAATAAACGCGACGATTGCGGGGCATTACGGCATTCCGCTTATCGCTGTGATTGGCGATAGCGCCGTTTGCCGCGAAGTGAAAGAGTTTGTTCCAAACTGCGAAGGCATAGCCGTTAAAGAAGGTCTTTCAAGAAGCTGTGCCATTTCGTATCATCCGCAAGTTTGCGAGCAAATGATTTATGATGGAGTAACGGCAGCGCTTAAACGCGTTGAAGAAATAAAGCCTTTACGGCTTGGCGAATTAATCACGATGGAAATTGACTTTAAAGAAACGGGCGGAGCGGACACAGCTGAGCTTATCCCCGGCGTAGAGCGCATCGCCCCAAGAACAATCAGATATACAGGCGAGGCGGAAACAGTGTTCAAGCTTCAAAATTTGATTATATATCGATTGGTGGATACTGTTTAATTGAATATAATAGCAAAAAGAACCTATTAAACAAGGTTCTTTTTTATTGTCGAAACATTTATTTGAAAAACTTATACAAATTCTCTTGACATAAAAAACAATATGTAATAATATAGAAAACAACGTAAACTTTACATATGTGAATTTGAGGAGGGAGGTATTTTGAAGTTAAGATCCTTTGGTCGAAATTATCGGAAGCTTGTTTTAAAGAGACGGCTAACGTTTTGCGTAATAGCTTTTCTTTGCTTAACGCTTCTTACGGGCACCGCTTTTGCACTTGCTTCGCTTACTCCTTTGACATTTATTGGAAGCGTGCGCATACATATGGATGATGATGAGCTGCCAGGCGGCGGCTCGTTCGAAAATGAAGACGACGAAGATGATGATATAGAAGACGAGAATGAGCAAGGGCAAGACAATCAGGACGAAGATAGTGACGAGCAAAATGAGCAAGACGGCCAATACGAAGATAATGGCGAGCAAAATGAGCAAAATGGTCAATACGAAGATAATGGCGAACAAAATGAGCAAGGCGATCAAAACGAAGATAATAACGAGCAAAATGAAGATAATAACGAGCAAAATGAAGAAAACGATTAATAATGGAATCGGATTATTTGGCATATGATCAATATGGCATCTAATATGAAAGGGAGAACCGAAGCGGCAACCCCAAGCCGGATAAAAAAAGAGGCAAAATTTTAAAATTTAATTTAAAAATTTTGGAGGAATTAATATGAAAATTAAAAACAGAAAGAAACTTAACGCATTTATCGCAATTTTTATGGTAGTGTTTATGGCGGGAAGCGCATTCGCACTTACTTCTCAGGGAGCGTTATTATTTAACGGAACTGTTCACGCTAATGCGGATTTAGAGCTTAATATCGTTGAGTTTTTCCCGATTGGCGCTTCTGATCCACAGCCTAGAAGCCTTCACGCAGACGAAGAAATCGTGATCGATTCTCCGTGGCTTCACTGGGAAATTCTTCCAGGTAACAGAGCAGCAGAATTTGACATAGAATTCTTCCGGCCAAACCAACATATCACATTTGCTACAGTAATCAGAAACGTTGGAACAACGCATGCTGACATTTATGACCTTGACTTGTTTAGTTATGCGGCAGTTCCTGGCGTTACTTTCCGCGTTGAAATCCACGAAGATGAAGATTGGGGTTCTCCATCAAACATTCTTGTTCCGGGCGGAACTCACCCTGTTGTAACACTTGAACCGGGCCAAGAATTATGGGCAAGAATTACTACTGAATTTTTAGCTGACGGCCCAATCCCCGGTCATGTAATCGACACAGGTTTAACTCAACCTGCGGCTTACAGATTATCTGTAGATTACAGAGCAGCGTTAAGTCTTTGGGATTAATTCGATTTAGCGTAACTTAAACAAAACAGCGGCTTCTCCCTTTCGCCGCTGTTTTGTGATTACTTCACCCATCGAACTTCCCCATAATTTGGCAGCACAGCCTTATTTTTAAGAGAGTGATTACAGATTGGATATTAAACTGTAAATATACATTATCTAACGAGGATTGCCATAATGAACATAACAAAAACAAGTTTAATGTACATAATTATCGCATGCACGACATTGACTTTGACGCAAATGGCGTTTTTTTTTATTCCGGCGAGCGTGTTAACGTTTTTCGGATGGGGAATACGCCCTTCGATCTATGTGATTTTAGCTATATTGTCGGTTTTTGTTTTTGGCAAAGAGTTAAGACCGGTTAAAAACGCGTATTATTCAAATATAGTGGCAATGTTTGGGCTGCT
>Ga0131853_10009963_pt1 | contig 17409 bp, 11 predicted proteins | sample TergutLab28metaG_FD_92764 | JGI IMG/M metagenome (GOLD analysis project Ga0131853, IMG submission 92764) | Labiotermes labralis P1 segment gut microbial communities from Petit-Saut dam, French Guiana - Lab288 P1 (version 2) (version 2) | ecosystem: Host-associated > Arthropoda: Insects >... | reverse complement strand
TACAGCCTACACAATAACGCACCAAGTAGTCGCAAGCTCCTGAAGATGGATGTATTAACATCCGAAACATGTTGAGCAGTAAATTGACATAATAAAGCAAGTGTCATCAAGTTGGTCTACCTTGATTCAAATTAGTGTTCTGTTTACTTCAGGCTTACGATCGTCTAAGTAATTAGTAGTACCAAACACGTGGTCGGCCAGGTTATTTCGTGCAATCCTCGGAGTGATCTAATGTAATTTTCATCACTTGCCTTAAGGCTAAAAGAATTGCTAACCGAGGATGCTAAGTTACGAAATAGGCCTGCAAAATTCCATCAATGCAGTGAAGCCTTAACTTCAATTACTATTATTATGAATTTTGATTTTGTTACTGGAAGCATGAAGTAGTATTAATAAGTGTAATTAATCACCCTGACTGAGGTTTTTCCGTGCTTTTTCCTCAGTTGTAAGGCAAATGCCAGGGTAAAATCCGCAAAGATGGGGCACGGCCTGCACTCTTCCAAATTGTTATGTTGTTTTATGTATTGTTTGTTTTGTATCGTTCTGTGTGTTGTTTGTGCGTAAATGTGTACTGTACTACTGCCACCGAGTGGCAACCCAACTGCATTTAACAAGTATATTATATCATATCAGTACTTACCTCCGATACGATGTCTCCTGGGACGTGACGCCGTCGTTGGGTGAGTGTAACTGTCCCAATCTTCCTGTGCTTCTGAACTTCTTGGATTGCTTGACCCTGAAGATAAGTCATTACGATCCTTAGAAACGTCGGGAAATGACACAGTGAGAGTGTCATATCACAGAAGACTTGAATCTCCATCAGCACCGCTGCGAGAACCTCAAATGTCATATAAAACAATCTCTGTTGCTTTAAATGACACGGCCCGTCCTAAATTTCAAAATTATCCTTTTGGACCTCATACGACTGGAGTTTTGAGACCCCTATATTTCACCTTGTGCCTGCCATAACATTTTCATCAATACCTTGTTCGCAGTCACACTCGGTCGGTGCCCCACAGTGCGAGAGATTAATCACAGCAATTCAGAATGGAAACTGCGGCCTGAAGTCTGCTCCACGGCAGTAATTGTTTAGTGGCCGTGCAGGTTATTGACAGGGCTCTAATTATGTCGATTGGTGGGACCGTTTTAGTTTATAATCCACAGTTTTATACATTGTAACAGGCAATTAATTTAGAGATCGCGGATTGAAATCACGTCTTTGAGAGGGGCTACGCTGAGAGGTTCTCATGGTTCACTTCGGTTATTTCGTACAAACGTCTGAGTGATGCCTCATAGTGAGCGATTTGGCGTCCTTTCGCATTTTTCTTATTGTACGTATGGTAATTGCCATAGTGTTTGGGATCATGATCCTGAAAAGCATCGGTAGACTATAACTAGCCGTAGGTTTTACTGAAAGCTGAGCGGTATCGAGAGTGTTTTGAGCCGAGCTGATGTGCTCTGCAATTGCCAGTTCATCTAGTAATCGTGTGAAGGATTTGTGGAATACCACAGAAGATGTCGGCTGTGCTAGCCGGTTCTGTGATGTGATCCACCGACTTGAGATGTGTGAATATTTCTTGATGTTTGTGTTGTGCATGCGGCTGTGTATATTCAGATTAATCTAGGACATATTTCTAGGTGGGTTCGTGAAGCTCTGCCAGTTCCAAATCACAGTGCGTGTGTTAGGATATGTGTTTTGTTTGGTGCGTTGTCGGACAGGTTCCAACAGACTGGTGCCAGTAATTCACGCCCAACAAATTACAGGTCAGTTCGTTTGGAATAGCAATGAAAATTGTAACAACGTTTTGAAGTCTGCACCGAGAAATGCTTGTAATCCTGTACCGTATTTACCAATGTCTAGAGAGGATTTTGAAAGAAGTTATTACGGCTTCCCTTTCGGGAAGTGTCAGGATTGAATATCGACGGAGTCTGGCTGTAACTTCATTTGACTTTTCTGTTAAGCAGGGAGAAAAACCTGTCCCATTGTCACTTTGTCCAACACAAATCTCACATGGACTGAACTGGGATCGAACCCGCGCATCCGCGGTTAGAGCCCGGCGACTCTCTGCCTGAGCTATGACATGGCCTGATATAGGGCTAACAACAGTTTGAATTATATCTGAAGATTCAGTTCGTACCGCGCAGTAAACGCAGAGTCTGTTTAAACATCCAGTCGGTTAATATTGTGCAGGAAATAGCCGCTCTTTGTTCTGAGATCAATAAAAGACACATAAATGTAGTCTGTGGATTGAAAGAAGAATTCTTGAACGTTAAACTTGGTGATATATAATGTAACAAATAGGTTGTAAATGTTAAAATATAAAGCTTTTTAAGTGAAGTGTTATTTCTTAGTTTATTTAATATTTCTCATCTGCTTGTGACATAAAGTGTCTATTAGGAGGGTGATTGTGGTAATTCAGCCGAAAAAGAACGTGGAACAGCCGCATCCCATGTTCAGGTGCTATCCCAAGAGCCACTTTGAAGGTGGGCGCAAATCAACGAAAAGATTCATGTGTGATAACCGGCCTGTAGACTGATTGTCTAGTGAGGACCTCAAGAATGCGAGGCTGAAATTCTAACAACTTAACCACTCCTTTGATAGTTGAAGTAAGGTAAGATATAAAAAGCAGGCCTGTCATCGAATGCTGGAGTGAAGTGGTTGGCACTCTTGCAGGATATTCATAACGTTCCTGACTCGAATTTCTGCCGTAAGACTGGTTGGCCTGACAACCTTCTGGGAAAATTCCAAGAGAGTCTCTTGAAATAGATCAGAGCCTATGGTTACGGTCTCTCTCTTCATAATTACATTTCATTCCTCAGTCGACTCGACGGTGGATATCACCTGTGCCAGGTGTTTCAAACCTCGTTGTACGTGGGATGCAGTTTTGCTGTGAAGTCGCCGACTCGGTACTGGACACAATAGCCCGATTGAGCTGATTACTGTTTCCACATCTTTTCTTAAGTCATGAGTTTGTTTTCTATAGGACGGAAAGGATAATGGCTGACACAGCTGTTGCTTGTGATCTGAATGCTTCGCCTGATCGCTGATGATTGGCGTTATTAGGCGAAAAGCGAAATGCAATAAAGAAAAATAATAAAATACGTTTACATAGGCCGAGTAGGCCTGTCGTCAATTATACGTCACCACATTTCAAGACGAAGGCACCTAACCCTTGAAAACTTGCTGGTTAGATTATGTATCACCAGGTTTAACATTAAAAATTGTACGTTGTTTATTCTTGTGTTTTGTATGGATCTCAGAACAACAGCAATTATTTCCCTATGCAGCATTAATTGATTGGCTTCTATAGCTGAGACGAAGTGTGTTTACTGCACGGCACGAATAGAGCTTTAAATATAAATCGAGTTAAACTGTGGCCCCAGAGGGCCGTGGAAATAGTTAAATACACTTAACAAATGTGACGCAGTTGAAATAATTGGTGAATGCTTGTGATTATTTTACCATTACAGTCTTGCAATGTGAAGCAATTAGGAAAAATACAAAGTCCGAAATTCGGTACAACGAAAACTGTAATTTCGTATCAGAATATTCCTGTGGTGTGGCTTGCCTGGTTCGTTCGCAGTAAGATGGTAATGGTAGTGATCGTTTGTACCCATTCTGTAGTTTGGAACGACACTAATCACATCAACATTTTGCTGACGAAGATGATAAAATATAGCGAATTAAACTGCCGGAATGTTATTACCACACACTTCAGTCAACCCTCATTCGTTGAAAATAAATAAATATGTCACACATATATGCGTAATTGTAATTCTCGTGGCGCCGTCGCTCTTTTGGGATTTTACTCAGTGTATAATGGTAGTTGTTTACCGACGCTTCGGAACAACCTATCGTTCCTGTCTTCAAGGGTCAAGCAGTCCCAATTGTTCACATAATGCCCTCTTTTCATAAGCGTGTGGAATCTCATCGTTCATCGTAAAGCAATAATGTATTATGAAACCTGCCTATGACGGAACCGCAAGGGTCCGAATTTTTTAAATTTGCGGGTAGGTTCCGTCTTATGCAGCTTCTTGAAATTCGTACTCTCGGATCCCTGATCCTATGGACTACAAAAATTTTCCGCCAAAGACAGGTTTTCATTAAACCCAGGTTCCGTTTTAAGACAAGTTTCATTATATATTAAGAGTGCCCAAGAATGAAAAGCCGACGAGGACATTTCAGCCTACAAGGGGAAACAACAGAATGATGGAGGAATGACGTAATTAAATAAATGCTGCATTGTATGCTTGCAAAGTGGGTGCTGGATGATTCCTGGTGGTAAAGCGGCCACGGCGTAGCGTTAACCACTTTCCCCATCTAGGGCCGAGGTTAAAGAAAGAGTAGAGCTTTACCTGTACTCCCCCTCAGTACTTTCATGGCGTGCTATATAGGGTGAACTTTACTTTTTTATTTGTATTCTTGGCCCGTTGTCACTAGATTCAATTTACGTACGATTAGAGAGTTATGAATAGAAATACACGCAAAATTGTAATAGGTAACTCGTAAAGGGACAAGACTAATCACTAGACCTAGGTACAGATGAGAGGGAATTAATACAGTTAACAAAGGAATAAGGTGTGTGGAACAGAACGGAACTGTTGCAGGGTGCGTCAAGTGGTGGTTTTTGAATGCGGCGCAGAAACGTCTGGTCTTGTAATGGCGAAGTGTTTCGTGACCAACTGAGTGACTGTAAGCTTCTCAAGGATTTGGTGAGAGATATAGTTCAACACTTATAGTCTGCTAACCAACCGAAGTATTCTCACAATCCATCAGAATGTCGCTGCCCAGTCTGAAATTCACCGAACTACTCAGTGATAGTAAACTAACGTCCCCCTCCTCCTGAAAACCCGATATTTTTATAATGGAATTTTTGATAAGTGATATGGTTACGATTCCTGAGTTTTTGGAAGGTATCTGGTTCGAATCCTGACAGGAACTTAACTGATGTTGATCACTGTATTTTTGGTTTCTTTGGTCACTCAAGGCAGGTACGCCTGAGTGACGTCACGTCGGCTTTAACTGTTTTGTGAGACTACCCAATTGTAAACGTCGCTTCTCACACGAGACGCTGTATAAAAAAAGTCGATGGCCTGTCGTTAATTAAACTTAAAATTAACGTAGAATTACGGCTTTTCATATTTGCAACGAATGACGAGAAGCCGCTTGTTTGTCATCGCGGTATTAGACATAGAACAGGAATTTGTAGAAGAGAGGATGCTGGAATGATTCATTGTTAATCCACGTGAAAGTCAGTATGAAGTCCAGTTACGATGCAGCTGACTGGTCTGTTTTATCATTCCTCGCCCAGGGGGAAGAATAGTCGCATTGATGCCATTGGTGCATGTGAGTTATTACGGACGTATTCTGTCTGGCAGCTTGCATCCACTTCTCTCCATCGCGTGTTGCCAGGCATTGCAGCGTTCTCCACTATTCAAGTCTTCCGCGGTTTGGAGTCCACTTGTTTTAGATCAGTGTATTGCAGTTAACAGTATGTTTCTGTTCATCATACTTAAAGGATGTTCTAGAAATATTTACCTTCGGATTGCAGATAGGAGTCGCAACTACCTGCAGTGTGCACGCTGTTCACTGCACGTCGATGTTGTATAAGTTAGGTGAGCCGACAGGAAATGCATAGCGGAACTTGCCAGATAAGACAATATTCCTATAGTACTGGATGGATTTTAATGAAATTTGATATTTAGATGTTCGAAAATCAGTCGGGGAAATTCAAGTTCATTAAAATCTGACAAGAATAACAGGTGCTTTACATGAAGACGTGTGTACATTTATGGTAGCATCTCGCTTATTTCTTCTTAGAATGAGAAACGTTTTGGACGGCAGCTGTAGAGAGAACACACATTTTATGGTCAATATTTTTCTTTCCGAAAATCGTGCCGTTTATGAGATAACGTAGGAAAATATGGTAGAGCGAGACAGACTACAGATGGCAGTATAATACAGCACGTACCTTTTTCATGCTAGATAACTAAGGTTGCTGACACAATCAATAATCGTATTTAATACTTGTTGCTTTTGCACGGCAACAATGGTTACGCGAACTCCTGTATTTTTTATAATATTGACCTGCAATGAAATTTCAGGGCTCGTGGTCGATATTCCGAAGTTCGATTAATTTTTTAAAGATCCCCCCCCCCCCAATTCTTATGCTGGATATAGAAAACAAGCGGGGACGTAGCTGAAAGTGGGGAGGGCGAGTGGTGCCGTCGCTCCGGGTATGCGCTGAACAGATTTTAATTTACTGAGCCAAACAAAAGAAAACTCAATAAATGGTAGTGATTTTTTAAAAGTATATAATTTCTATTAGGGTTGGCCATTGTGAGTACTCGCCCCGGGTGCCGTAGAACCGAGCTGTGCCACTAAAAACGAGATAACGGTATTTCTTTCTGTTTCTAAAATATGTACTCTGTCTGGCACGAAGCTCTCTCTCTCTCTCTCTCGCACGCACACACACACACACACACACACTGTCTGTCTGTCTCTCTCTCTCTCTCTCTCTTCCTAACAAACAGCACTGTTAATTTGTATTGAACGTGCACATACAAAATTATTATTCAGCATCGTTTGTTTGAAATCCGTCATTATTTGCAGCCTGTCTGTTCTACCATATTCAAAATATAGATTTAAAAAAAAAACGGCGCTATGTTTAGAATAACTTTACCTTTCGATGCCATTTGAGTTCATCCGTCACCTGTTCTTTTCGCTGAGTGCGAGGACCCATTGTGTCCCGTAGTGATGTATGTAGGGATTTTGGACTCCTATGCTGAACATACCGATAGGCTCTGTTTTGCCATTTTTTGCAAAAATGTCATATGTAGGCTTGTTTTTCAAGTAAGGCTGTTTGTTTAAATCTTGTTTGTTAAAAGTGTGTGCAGAATCAGCGTTGCCACCCTACCGTGTATATTTAAATCTTGTTTGTTATAGGTATAAGCAGAATCAGCGTTGCCACTCTACCGACCAACGGCTGTGCTGCAAAAGTTGCAAAATTGTGCTAGTTTTCCCCAAGTTACGCGATGCTGAAGTTTTTGGCATTCTTTAATAAACCGACGATAAAGAAAACAAAGTCATATGAACTAAGATATTAAATTTCGCGACTGTAGCCAAACTTTGTTGTAGTACCATGACGTTAGGTTGGCAACGACGAAACTTATTCGCGCGAAATTGAATGCACGCGAATACGCTCGAATTCGCCCGAATAGCGGTGCGGTTTTCTGTCGGTATGTATAAAAATAATTTGTGTTATGGGCTCGTGGGTGAAATGAAGTCGAGGATTGCTGCAGGTAATAGATGTTGTTATAGTTGCAGACAAATATTTGGGTCTAGACCCACGAGTAAAGCAGTTAAAATTAAGATATGTAAAACGAAGTAGGAACCAACTGTTGTGTTTGGGAATGAAACATGGGCTATGACTGAGATGGATGTGACGAGACTGGGTACTACATGGAGCGGAAAATAATTAAAGAGGATACATGGACCGGTGGTAGAGCAAGGAATGAGGAGAATAAGAAATAATCAGGAATTGAAGGAGCTATATTAAAGATCTAGTCATGGTAGCAGATGTTAAAGAGAAGAGATTGGAATGGATTGGGCATGTAGTAAGAATGGATCAGGGAAAGATAGTGAAGAAAATATTTGAGAGTAAACCGCAGGGAAGTAGGAGAAGGGGAAGACCTACAATTAGATGGCTGGAAGATGTAGAGAAGGATGTAAGGGAAATGAAGGTTAAGAGATGCCAACAACCGGCACTCAGTAGGGAAGAATAGGCGTCTGTAATGAAGGAGGCTAAGGCTGTTAGAAGGCTGGGCCGTACAGCCAAGGAGTAAGTAAATATGGATTCGTGGGGCCCACCTAATTTTTGGTCCCTTGCTTTGCATGCTCTTGTGGTGGCCCCGTCCCTATGTCCGCGAAACATTTGGTTTTGATTTTCATTCTAGAGAGGGGATGACGAGCGAAGTACAGTGTGTGAGCCAGAGTATGATGTGGCACGGCCAGAATCCCATAGAATAGGGCTAGTCAACATGCGGCCCTCGAGGAAAATAAATGGGGTCCTCAGCCACCCGAATTGTTTCAGTGATACAATATAACAAACACAACATAATATAGTGTAAAGAAAGACCAACTTGATGCACAACTTATTCTTAGTATATGTCGTCAACCTCTACATGTTTCGGGCGTATCTAGGCCCATCATCAAGATGTACAACCGTTTGTGTACAACAATTGGTACTTATTATTCTTTTTAGATGACTGTCTGTTGTCCCGAAACATGTAGAGGTTGACGAAATATACTAAGAATAAGTTGTGCATCAAGTTGGTTTTTACACGATTACATCAAGATGCGCGGTCAACAAAACGTAAAAAAGTAATGTCACAAAAAATAATATGGGAGTGTTACCAGAGATAAGGTATAGAAACTGTTACTTATCACCTTTAAGAAAAACCAATGTTTCATTTCGATATGTACACACAAGGGCGGCTCCCTGGCGAGTCCTACGAATTATGTGGCCGTCCTTTGAGTTGTAGGTGACTAGCCCTACTGTAGATTATTTTGTGTTTATTTAGCTGTGTTTCGAATGACATCCTATTGAAGAGTCTTACAAAGTGGCTGTTGATAGCACTAAAGTGGAACTGTTTATCTCGGTGTGTGAGCTAACTGCTGCAGCTGAACTGACGAATATGCTGAATGCTACGTTCTGGGTTGAATGAGAAATGCAACATCAGCTGAGACATAGGAAATGTGGAGCATGTTACTTTCTTGACTGTCCGATTTCCATTCGCAGTACGGTTAATTCTCGTTCGTTATCCGACACCAATTTGTTCCTGAAAAGGGTCTGATTGCGAAAAATCGGATAGCAGGAACGTATTTCCCATTATTTTAAATGGGAAAAGTAATAATGCGTTCCCATTCCTTTTCAAAACCCCCCAACCAAGTGCCCTACATACTGTCCCATCATTATACGCAAGGGGACATAAGGTCCCCAATTTCCCCTCTGGGATTAATCTTTCCTTTCAGATCGATTTAATGAAACGATCTATAAATACCGAAGCCCAGTTTCGGGGTGAATAAAATTTTCTACTAGCTCTGGGTATGAAATTTTGTCGGATACCGAGTCGTAATATCAGGGATTTGAGGCGGATAACGAATTTTGGGTATTAATAATTTGGGAGTCGCTATAGCGAAAAGTCGCAATGCGAAACGGTGGATAGCGAGGGTTGACAGTACTTGTGAATGTGACTCTACAGTCAGTTGTGCGTGTTGAGGATATACGAAAACGCGGACGGCCTGTCTGTCACATTTCCTAACGAAACCCACACTGTGCCGTGTTCGTTCAGCCCGTCTGTTCGCCTGTGCTGCAGACTGTAATGATTCAGCCGAAGGGAGGGGAAGCTGACACAACCGTAGTCGCGGCGCTGATAGGCGCTGGACGACACTTTGCCTAAATCTAGTTCACAGACGATGTCAAAAGCCACGTACGTGGCGAGAAATTGCATTTATAGTCTGTGAAGGGAGAGTCATTTGACAAGCAGGAATATGATCAGGCAGCAACGGCCTTCAGGTGCAGGAGCTGTTAAGAAAGGCATCGGTAATGTACGGCGTAAAGGGTACGTTCATTCGCTATTTGGACCTTGAGTTACAGACGACGGTGTTTCAATTGTGCAAATTGTGGCAGTATTTCTCAACGTTCCTGGCACCGCGGACTCCTTGCATACTCTGGTAATAGGGATCCACTGGGCACAACTAGCGGTTCATTTAAATTTGGAACATCTGCAAGTAAACACTGTTAAACTGTGACAGCCACAAATTTCACATTGTTTTTTACACCGTACATCTTTATCAAGTCATTTGTCTAAAAATTGTTCCAACACTGCGCACTGTGTAATGATTTTAAATAATTCTTACAAAACCGAACTGTATTCCAACGGTTTTTATAATGCGACGCGTTCCTGTGAACTTTCCCTGATGATGGCAGTGGCCGCCACCGAATCGCGTTGCAATATAGTTTGATTTTATGAGAACATTTTAAAATAATTATATGGTGCGTATTGTGGGAACAGTGTTTAGACAAATAACTTGTGAAAGCCACCTTTATCGTCCTGGGATGGGTATTCAAATTATAGCGCATTGTTGATGGAAAAAGTATTATTTGAACAATAAAAGATAAAATTATGAAATAAATGGCATTTTGTGGAAAATAAAAGTGATATTATTCATCGTGTCTGAGAAGGCAGTGAATATATATATATATATATATATATATATGTATAAACACACACACTCAAACTATCAATTTCTAGGGGCGTTTGCCTCGTGTTTGTCGTAGGCTTATGCCAGATGTGATAACGGGCTTAAGATGGAGAATATGCAGTTTGTATATAAAATGTCGAAAGCAGACGCGATGTTAAATTGTGTGTTTGTTCCTTTGAGTAGAACCTACTTAATTCGCACCGACAGTTGTGAGTAGTGGGAAGGTGGTCCTGACACTGAGTAGGTAGTGATCATTGTGAAGGAACTGTCCTGGTATTCGCTTGGCAAGACTTAAGTAAAACCATGCAAAGCGCGAAAAATCTGTTGAGAAGGAAATGGACAAGTTCCAGACGGTCGTTTGGGCTTCATTTTGCAACAGCTGGCTCGTTTATTTATTGAGTCCCATTGTGATCTATTGCTAGGATAAAACTCGAAGCCTGTAACCAAAAATAACGCTGAAGTTATTAGACTCTCCTTGTAAACAGCCGGGTGAATTTGAACCCAAAATACGAAGTGCGAGTATTTGTTGTCTTGTGTCATTAAGGAAAATAAACATCACTATATGGTGTAGTGTGTTTTAAGCAGTCAGATGGTTTTCAAATATTGAAAAATGTTGCAGTTTGTATGAAACTCGACTGTTCGTTACCATCACCGTTAAAATTGCTGTTGGACCTCTTCGTTGTAAGCCAGTTCAATCCGATTCACATTTACAACCTCCTCCATTCCATGTCACGAAGAACGTTGTAATTTTAAAATATTAATTAATGTTATCAAATGAAGGAGGATGAAGAGGGGGCTGCGTGTGAGGTGTTTGGGAGGAAGGGGAAAAGTATGCAGAGTTACAGGTGGGGAATCTGATTGTGTAGATGGGAGAATAATATCCGAACCTTGATAAAGACATGTGGATTAGTTTTGAAACTCCCAGAGGATGGCACAGAGATGTCGAAACATGTAGCAGTGAGCATTACATAAAGAGATAGTATTGTGGCATATATTTGTACATTAATTGGTTGAAATAAAAACATGTGGATTAGTTTTATCTAGATCAGGATAGGGCCTAGTCGATGCCAGTGGCTGCGCGGTCCGAGGCGTGGGTCTGCGGCCGCTCGATTGCTGGGATTTCTGGTTCGAATCCGGCCAGAGGGCAAGGATGTCTCTTGTGAGTGTTTATCGGGTAGAGGTCTTTGCGTTGGGCTGATCGCTCGTCCTGAGTAGTCCTACCGACTGTGGTGTGTCTGAGTGGAACTGTGAAGTCTCGATAATGAGGAGGCCCTAGCTCACTAGGGGCTGTTGCGCCATGGGGGTTGGGGGGAGAGAGGATTTATATATATATGACTTAGTGGTGGGTATTTTATGAGCGCGGTAATTAACCTTCGGACACTTTAATTCCGCTGGTCTCTCGACTAACGGTTTCAAAAGAACAACCCTGTTCCGTGGAATTATTCCGTAATATCGATATTAATGTTATCCTTCCGCCTGCTTCACTTTTTCCCAAGTTGCCTCTTTCCGGGAATTCTGTGTACCATAACTCTTTAGGTTACTTCAGAGGGTTTGTTTGAAGTATGTTAAATATTTGATTCGATGTCTGGTACCTGTGGTACGTGGAAGGCTTAGAAGGATGCGTGTCTTGTTAGGAGTAATTAGCGGATTTCACACAAGAGTGCGCCACTTCATAATAGTGTAATCAGAGAGTTCCCAATAAACTTTTAATGAAGCACATTTAGTGGGATCACCTGCCATGAAAGTGTTAATAGTACAGAAATAATTAAACAGCGGTGGGTCATAGGGCATTACAACTTTTATATCCTTTAATACAAGACCCATAAATTTTACCTTCCGTGTGAGTCTGACAGTCATGTAATTCTTTCCTCGCAAGCGACGTTTTTGTAACGCTGCATACTCTTTGTCAAAATTTGCCTTCGATAAATACGCCACGCATATTGGTCGCCTGGGATTTTGTCAGAATACATTTTCAACTCATATTATATATTTTTACTGGGAAAAAGTCTGCATTATTACATGAAAAACTTACAATGAAATGGGTAAGTAGCCTTTTATTCCTTCCTTTTCTCTCTCCCCACAAGTGATATTTTGGAGCCTAAACAGAGACATCTCTGCTAAACCAGGAATCAGAAGGCAACTTTAACTTGTTCATGTCCATGTTATTACTATATCGAATATACACCGGCACATGCACTCATATATTGATAAATTACCACTTTTTTAAACATTATACAACATGTTTCAACCAGGATTGAAACATGTTGGAATAAGTAAAGTGTTAATAAAGTGGCGATTTAAAGGGTTGAAACACGTTGGATTCAGTAATGTGTTATTAAAGTGGTGATTTAAAGGACTGAAACATGTTGGAATTAGTAAAGCGTTATGAAAGTGTTGATTTAAAGTGTTGAAACATGTTGGATTCAGTAAAGTGTCAATAAAGTTGTGATTTAAAGCGATGAAACATGTTAGAGTAACTAAAATGTTAATAGAGTGTTGATTTAACAATACACGAGTACGTTTTCCGTGTTTATTCGATATATTAAAAAGCCATTTGATTTCAAAGTGGCTGATTTCGAGTTTCAGCACCACAGCGTCATAGCTCTCTTGTCAGTTCCGATAATACAGTGTGTTCATAGTTTTTCGTAGCTCCAGAAGTAAGTATTCGTCCCTCGGGATAGATCGCGGCACATGTTTAACTTCGATACCGTTGGTCTGACACCATTAGAATGACACTGGGCGACGTTCATTGAACGTGAGCTTAAGTTTCCTGTTTACTCACATTGTGGCTATCCGGCTTCTAATTGAATACGTGTCAGGGGTAAGAGCGACCGTGTCATGAAGCTGAAGGTTCTTCTCTATCTAGTGCCCTTATTAACAATTCGTGGAGCTATATCTGCTTCAACAATCGCCTACACAGCAAGGCGTTAAAATAACATGTGACGTGTCATATTACAATTCGCTTTACACGCTTCTGCTTCGTCTTGTCATTCGCCGGGCCATAGCCCATACCACAAGAAAACCATCGAATTGACAGATGGGTAGATGCGTGAATGCGTATAAAAATCTTTTAATTCATGGCGAAACTGTTACCCTGGAATTGTGTATAAATGTGAGGGTTTTTAATAGTAACAGTTTAAACGGTAAAAATTAACACGAATTGTATGTTAAGTTTCAGCTCGTACCCCACAGTCAACCTGGTCCGATTCCAGATGGTGTCATTGGAATTTTTGATTGACATAATCCTTCCGGTCGCACTATGGCCCTGGGGTCGACCCAGCCTCTAACAGAAATGAATATCAGGAGCATTTCCTGGGGGTAAAGGCGGCCGGTGCATAGGGCTGACAATCTTACCATCATCCTGTGTCGTTGTCATGTAATCTGGGAACCTTAATTTCCTGGAACCCTCTGTGCCACTCCGCGGTAGCACAGTGGTTAAGGCGCTGTGCTACAAATCGGAAGGTCGCTGGTTCGATTCCAGATGGTGTCACTGGAATTTTTGATTGACATAATCCTTCCGATCGCACTATGTCCCTGGGGTCTACTCAGCCTCTAACAGAAATGAGTACCAGAATTATTTCCTGGGGGTAAAGGTGGTCGGTGCGTAAGGCTGACGTTACCACCTCCTGGACCATTGTCACGTAATCTGGGAACCTTAACTTTCTGGAACCCTCTGGGCACCTCGGGCCTGTAATGGGACTGATTTACCTTTACCTTTACCCCACAGTCAACACAGTTCGTCTTCGTTGTATAAACCAGTTGGTTAATGCTGCATAGGTTAGTAACCGAGGCTTATTTGGAGGTCAGACAAAAAACAGAAATAAATTATGTGGGAAGAATGTAGAATTTTGTTTGTTAAAACTGGTTGTAGGAGTACATAAAGTAACCAGTCAGCTTTAAAGGATTAACAAGTATAACACAAAATAAAATATCACAATTGGCTGCGGTAACTACTGTTTTCTTATCATGGTTTCTGTATGCGAGGCGGGTGAAGGCCTTTTGAATGGCGAAGGTAATACGAGTGCGCGTTATAATATCGAAGCACACAGTCAAAGGGTGACACGACCTTTTATTATGTGCAGTGATGCTATTATACTCGCTGAAGCGCTGACCCAATTGTGTAATTAACCACCGTTTCCACGACCCTCCCTGCGAAACTGCCGGACTCTGGCAAGTTCATATGAAGAGAAAACGCCCTTTCACATTCTTAATTGTATTCACATCCGTGCATTAATGAAAAATTTAATAGACAATATTAAAGTGCAATAAAATATATACTTCGTCAAACACAACTATTTTATACTTTATAGTGGCGACAAGTTTCGGCCTATGCAGGCCATCATCAGGCCAAAATATACATAGGCCGAAACTAGTCGCCATTATTTAAATTAATAAAATATAAAATAGTTGTGTTTGACGAAATACGTATTTTATTTCATTTTAATATTACACTTAAATACAACGGGATGTCCTGTACTAATATTAATGGATAATACCAACAAATGCACAAGTATTAAGATATACAGTTTCACATGTAATCCACCAAGACTACAACATGTTTCGATCTGGTTAACATCATCTCCAGGGTGTTTATTAATGATAATATATATCTGTGTTTCATGTACGCTTGTGTGATGTAAACTCCCTGAGGATGATCTGAAGAAGATCGAAACATGTTGGGATCTCGATGGATTATATGTCAAAATGTGCGTCTTAATACTTGTGAATTTGTTGGTATTGTGTATTAAATTACTCTTCAGAGTCTTAACTGAAGTAAAGTCGCACTTAGTGTGAAAATTCTTTGCAACAGCGAGTAGCAGAACCTCGGGGAATGCCTGCGCGCATTCGGTCCAGAATCTCTCGTCTTCCTATGTGTTGTCCAAAAAAACATGAATATTAAAATATACAGAACTATACTTTTGCCCTTTTTTGTGTGGGTGTGAAACTTGGTCTCTAACATTAAATGAAGAAAGATCATGAAGTCTGAGGATGTTCGATAATAGGGTGCTGAGGAAGGTATTTCGGCGTTAAGAGGTAAGAAGTGTTAGGGGAGGGGGGAATTGCACAGCGGGGAGCTTCGTGACCTATGCTTATCGCCAAATGTTATTCGAGAGCTCAAATAAAGACGAATGGGATGGGAGTATGTTGTACATATTGCGAGAAGAAAGGTGGGAAAACCTGAGAGGAAGAGACCACTTGGGGGACCTAGTCATAGATGGATGTAATGAAACGGATCTTAAATCGGTTGGGAGGGCGTGGGTTGGAATGAATTGGTTCTGGTTAGGGACATATGTGGGGCTTTTGCAAATATGGCGATGAACCGCCGGGTTCCGTAAAATATGGTGAATTTATTTTCGTTGTTACACCGTGCATGTTGTCGAATTATTATACCAACTACTGCACATATATAAAATTTATAAAATTTACACATTAAAACATTAAAACGCTCCGACATGTTTCGGTCCTAGGACCATCAGGGAGCTATATCGTCCTTGCTAGAGTCACACTATAAAAAGTCACATTAATTTTGCTGTACCAGTTGGGTATTGTGGCAGCATGCCGTGTTGTGTAATGTTATGTTGCAAAGAGTGCCTGCAGGGCATGGTCGTAGGTCCGAAACATGTCGGAGCGTTTTAATGTTTTAATGTGTAAATTTTATAAATTTTATATATGTGTAGTAGTTGGTATAATAATTGAGTATGGTGGATTTCTTGACTAGCTGAGGAACTGTTGACCTGTCCAGGACTCTGCTCCATGGAGTTAGTTAAAAACTGTCTGGAAAATGTTGGGTTATGCGCTGCGTAGGTTTAAGATTTCATCACAGTCTTTATAAGGAAATTACGGTTTTTCTGATATCGAGTGCGAACGCTTCGGTTCTTTTCAACAGCTGGCAGGCTGTATTCCAGTAGAAATGTGCCTCATGGTAGGCCAGTGTCGCTCCAGGCGAGGAACAGAGCACAGTTCATTCTAATGCCAATTCTACTTCCATGAAGCACTCGGAAAAAACGGCGGAGCGTGAAATTGTAGTTCACAAAAGCAACATACTAAACCACACAGCGTAACTTGATATTGCCCGTCAGTGTCATGTTGAGACGCTGGATATTGGTCTCGTACACAAGCCACACAAGTCGAAACTTATTGGGTCCTGGTTCCATCATTCCCAATGCAGAACACTGATAAAAACCTACCCAGAAATATAAAAGAAATCGAGAAAGGACGGCATAAATAATGGACAGATAAAAAAGGAAGAGAAACGGAGATAAAATAAAATGTAAATAGAAGTAAGAATACAGGGCCCACAGTGCTGGATGGGTCGGTGGCGATGCATGGCTATTCTGTCGCCAGGTCACTTGTGTCATCCATCTCTCGTCGCATGCTGCACAAAACGAAACCGTCGCTGGGTTGTCGTATAGGTAAAAGTTGTCCGTGTACATGTCATTAAGGCATGTGGAGGGTGAGTGGTCAGCTTCACGCCATGGCCGGTTTACTCCTTTCTGGTAGCCCCCCCCCCCACCTTCTCCGGTATTCGTTGACTAGGAAGCGGGTTGGGCCCCAGAGTCGGTGTGGGCACTTTGGAGAAGAGAAGTATCTCTTTGTCCTTAGCAGGAGTCGAACTACGGTTTCTTGGTCGGCCAGCATATAATCTAGTCAATGTACCAGCTGAGCTAAATTGGGAATATAAAAACTGTATACAACATATATATTTTCCTTGTCAGCAGCGATGAAGGAAAAACAACCGACTATGAAGCACGTGATCCTATCATTTACATCTAACTGAACAATTTAGTTAGCGGTAATGAAAATTTACACACAACGTGAATTGATGTGCAGCAATGTTGGTTACATGTCAGCAAATCATGATGTTTAAGGCAAGTTAATTAAGTGCTGGGGCGTTAAGTTCGCTTAACCGACAAAACGATTCGATATCGATGTGACTACGTCCGGTGACGAGAGGAACTTGTCATATCGACTGACATCTATAAAATAAATTAATAAAGGCGGGAGGTTGGAGGGAGATGAGGGATAAGACGAAACTAAAGACTTGAGGTTGGGGGGGGGGGGGGGGGAAACGGGGGGGGGGAGGGGGGGGAAGGGGGGGGGGGGGGGGAAAATGGGGGAAAGGGGAACCGCCCTGTATACGC
>Ga0131853_10009960_pt1 | contig 17410 bp, 12 predicted proteins | sample TergutLab28metaG_FD_92764 | JGI IMG/M metagenome (GOLD analysis project Ga0131853, IMG submission 92764) | Labiotermes labralis P1 segment gut microbial communities from Petit-Saut dam, French Guiana - Lab288 P1 (version 2) (version 2) | ecosystem: Host-associated > Arthropoda: Insects >... | reverse complement strand
TGCGGAAGAAATTAAGAGCAGATTGAGGTCAGGAAATGCTTGCTATCATTCGGTGCAGAACCTTTTGTCTTCCAGGTTGCTATCCAAAAATTTAAAGACCAAGATATATAGAACTATAATTTTTCCTGTTGTTTTTACGGGTGTGAAACTTGGTCGTTGATATTGTGGGAGGAAAGGAAGCTGAGGGTGTTTGAGAACATGGTGTTGAGGAGAATATTTGGACCTAGGAGGGGCGAGGTAACGGGGGAATGGAGGAGACTGCATAACGGAGGAGCGAAATGATTTGTACTCCTCACCCAATATTGTGCGGGTGATAAAATCGAGAAGAATGAGATGGGCTGGACATGTGACGCGTATGGGTGAGGAGAGGAGGGTGTATAGGGTCTTGGTGGGGAAACTGGAGGGAAAAGACCACTGGGGAGACCTTGGCGTAGATGGGTGGATAATATTAGGACGGATCTCCAGGAGGTGGGATGTGGGTATATGGACTGGATTGGGCTGGCCCAGGATAGACAGTTGGCGGACTCTTGAGAGTGCGGTAATGAACCTTGGGGTTCCGTGAAATGCGGGGAATTTCTTAACTAGCTGCAAACCAGTTAGCTTCTCAAGAAGGACTCTGCACCATGGACTGAGTAAGTAAGCACTGGTTAGAAATGTCACAACAAAATGTACGTTTTTCTTGGGGACGACCTGTGATTGTGTTTATATTGATCTCTTGTTCGTAGATTTTTCCTTTCGAAGAGAGTTATGGTTTTGTCGGGGAGAATGGTGGATTAGATGGCTCGTTCATGTTCATATTATAAACACGAAAGAATCAAAATAAGATGAGAGAAATGCATTTAATGTTTTCAGTATTTTAGAATAAGGTGGCGGAAAAGTCGAGTTGTTAATAGTAGAAGAGAATTTTAGACTTCTGTGTGTTTGAGTTGGTTGATGTTTGCATATCTGGGTGGATGATTCCTCCTCGATATTTAATCCACGCGTATTCCTCTATATTTAAAAATACATTATTTGCGTGATATGTTGTGGATGGATGTGGCACGTCTTTTTTTTACGGTGTCTGACAGGCCTACTTTGTGCTTGTGGGAAACGATTAGAGGAATTACAGTTGTGGTACTGTTGATTTCGTAAGAATTTCCCCTACAAGAATGGCCTTTTAAATTACTAAAAATATGAAATACTTGTATTTGATCTTATTATCAGTCTTACAGGTTTCTAATAGGAACAAGGACGGCACATTAATACACCGTTTTCTTCCACAGAACAATAAATTTCTTCGAAGGAAAAAAAACTACAAACAACGGACCGCTATCAATGGATATTCACAGGCTTTATCCCAAGAAGTGCTTGTATTCTATTTTAATATTTTTTAACCAGTATTACTATATTTATTATACTCCAGTCCTCAAAAATTTTTTAATAAAACTTATGCATTTGTAATTTTACCATTTTCATTCCCAAGGCAACCCTTCTTCTTGGTGTATATGTTTTTTGTGCAAAACCTGTTCAAGATATTGCGATCTCACTCCAAGCAGAACTGTTTATTTTTGTCTTTCTTTCTTCTGGCCAACCTGATGATGACCACGTATGGACGAAACATGTAGCTGACCTGTGAGCTAAATTTATTGTTGTGTTTTTCTGGATTTATTCTGCAATTTCATTATCTACGAACACAACGGAGATTAAATTTTCTAAAAACTGCCTCAAGTGTGGCTGAGCTACACATTAAGCGATCAGTGGTCAGCTGCTATCCTTGGGATTCCCGGTCTACGTACGACGGTGGTCAGTGCGACACGTGTTTTGAATAAAGTGCTACTAGAACAAGATTCTTTCCGAGTATTTTGTTTTTCCTTTCTCGTTTATAATTCCACCACTTCTTCATACCCGTCCCACCTATCTTCTGTAGCATTGGCTGTACCCTCTAGAAGACAGAGTTGCACGGAAATATAGTCTGATCCTACTTACTTATTACTTACTTACTTACTCCATGGTGCAGAGTACTTCTTGAGAAGCTAACTGGTTTGCAGCTAGTCAAGAAATTCCCCGCATTTCACGGAATCCGAAGGTTCATTACCGCACTCACAAGCGTCAGCCACCTGTCTATCCTCGGCAAGCCCAATCCAGTCCGTATACACACATTCCACCTCCTGGAGATCCGTCCGAATATTATCCACTCATCTACACCTAGGTCTCCCCAGTGGTCTCCTTCCCTTCAGTTTTCCCACCAAGACCTTATACACACCCTCTCATCACCCATACGCGCCACATGCCCAGCCCATCTCATTCTTCTCGATTTTATCACCCGCACAATATTGGGTGAGGAGTACAAATCATTTAGCTCCTCGTTAGGCAATCTCCTCCATTCCCCCGTTACCTCGTCCCTCCTAGGTCCAAATAAGTCTGATCATATAAATAGATAGAAAGGTGAAGTGATCCCGTTACAGGCCCGGTGTGGCCCAGAGGGTGGGTAGAGATATAGCTCTACTCTTCCATGACCGCAGCACTAGATGGGGGTGAGTGGTCAGCAGCAGGCCCAGGCCGCACTTTACCCCTCGGGAAAGACCCGGTACCCATTGTACAGGAGGCTGGGTGGGCCCCAGAGCAGGTCTGGAAGGGCGGAAAATTTCGTCCTCACCGGGATTTCGATCCCGGACCGTCCAGCCCTAGTCAGTCACTATACTGACTGAGCTACCCAGACCCTCAGTCTGATCCTAATAAACGAATAAAATTACAATTGAGTAATAATTGAACAATTATGAACAAATCTGTCAGTTTCATTACTACGTCTGGATAGCCTATTTGTCCCTCAGTAAGTGTATTTCACAACGTATATATTTCCCAGTTTATTTATTTATTTGTTCAATTGTTTTGTTTTTATTCATTATAACTTACAAAAATGTAGTCATTTTATGTTACTTTTCAGTTTGTGAAACTTTTTTTCTAGAACACGTGTCCAGTCTCTCGGGATCACAGTGCAAATTGTGGGTTTGTGCGTGGGACAGAGACGAGCAAAACGGCGGAAATTCACTCTGAAGAACGCAATAATTCGTAATCCACGTGATATTATTTGGGTGATCAAATCATATAGGATGATGGGACTAGAAACAGAATGAATTCTAGTTTATCCGGCAATGAATGACCCGGAAATTTCTATCCAGAGAAAATTTAAAGGGGCCCATTAATTTTCAATTTTTCGTCAAATAGCAGCACGCAGCACTGATTCTTAGAGCTCATAAAATGGAAATGTGTAACGAAATATTACTTTCGGAGTAAATTTACTTAAGTAAACAATTGAAGAAACGACAGAAAGACACGTGTCCTAATATATACAGCATAATACATAAGCGTTATTGTGAAGGGAACATAAGGCGAGGTGAAAAAATAAGACAAGATAACACGAGAGCAATTAAATTGTTTGATCTGCCCAGAAGGTTACTAGATTTATTAAGACAAACTTTGTGTACGAGGTTATAAAATCGGGAAATTGTGGTGGCCGGCGACTCTTTGGACTTAGAGGCACCGAATAAAACAGAGTATTCTGTACGTAGAAAATGTAGCAGGAAAAACAGGAAAAAGTAACTTTAGAATGCATAGGCCCACATTGGTGGATAATATTAAAGTATGTCTTAAAAGACACGAGGTTTGAGAATTAAACCGAGTTCTTGTGGTTCAGGTAAATGTGCGTTGAGAGCTGTTGTAAATGTGTTATTAAACTGAAGAATAAAAACCAACTAGATGCCACTTATCATTTTATTGTACTTCTTATAGGTTCAAAATGTTTCGGGCACTACTATACCCATCATCAGGAGCTCGCGACTATAATATTGATTACCACATTGGTCGTCTCGTTCTTGGTTTGCTGTAGGTTGGAGGTTAGGTGCGGTTAGGCTGGAGTAGTGTCCGGGCTGCAGGCTAAATTCGTGCTTTAGCCTGCAGCCCGGACACTACTCCAGCCTAACCGCACCTAAACTCCAACCTAGAGCAAACCAAGAACGAGACGACCAATGTGGTAATCAATATTATAGTCGCGAGCTCCTCATGATGGGCATAGTAGTGTCCGAAACAATAAAATAATAAGTGGCATCTAGTTGGTTTTTATTCTTCAGTTATCACAATGATGCACGGTCCAACAAACATCAAATCGCTATTAAACCTTCAGATTCCATTGAAGACAGGGAAAGTCTGAACAGCTGATGTCTTTTTCCTTCTCACGAAGAGAGGATTCAGTTGAGTAGCCGTAGTATACAGACAGCCAAGTTACACACACGCGATAAAGAAGTCACCGCACATAGTATCTCCGTGACTAGCGCGCTTTGAGAGACTTGACTATCTTTGTGGCCTCCAGCAATAATCACACACTGGAACCCACTTCAGCCCCCAATTACGGTAACAAACATTCCGTGTTGCAGTGGATTATTTTCATGTCAGATATCCTGCTATCAGAATAATACAAATGGTTTTGTAGATTAAGTCGGAGCCAAGGAATTCCTGTCTGGAGGCGAACATGTTTTAATTTATTTCTTTTAAACAAATCTTCCAACATTACCAGATCTGTGAACAAAGAAAGTGGTCGTTTTTATTGCCTTCTGTATCATATATACTGATTTGTTGTATGAAAAGGGTCTTGCATAACGCCATATAAACAAAAAGAAATTCGTTGTTACGGAAGCCTGTTAACCCTTTACAGACGAAGCGCAGAGTGCTTTATTTAAAGACCCAGTCCGTACCGCGCTGTAAACACTTTTTATCTCGGTTATAAAAACCCACCAGTTTATGCTGTAAGTGGCACAAGTCGCTGTTTGTTCTCAGATAAATACAAAACACATAAATACAGTGTGGGCAGAGCGTACAGTTGTTGAATGTTAAACCTGTTGATGCATCACGTGACCAGTAGGCTGTAAAAGGTTAATTCGAAAGGAAACCGTGTAAGGAACTGCAGATTTAATTATCTTCTATGATATGACTAAGACACTTTGATGTGTTAGCATTTCGGAGAAATCTTGTGCTTCAACTTTCCGACTGGAAGATGTATGTTGTTCAAACAAGTGGGCGTCTTCTGAAATTCAAATATCTTCCTTTTTTTTTTTTTAACTATAGGAATATTTTCTAAACCCTTAAGCATGCACAATTGGCCATCAGTTGCACCTTGAAATTTTTCATGAACATAAATTTTCCAGCCGCAATATGGCCGTGGAGTCAACTCATCCTCTACGGCAGTGTTTCTCAACCGCCGGGCCGCGGCTCGGTACCGGGCCCTGACATCAATTATACCTGGCCGCGAGAGGTTCTTCTGGAATTTGTCACTTTAATTTTCTAAGCAATTTTCATGAATAAATGTTTTATAGTGGATATATTTTGAGGAGAAAGATTTTAGTGAATGTGTCGAAAAGCTCAGACCCAGATGTTGGCCTGAGGAAACTAAAATATGCTACAAGATTTCATTACTCCAGTGATTGATAACTAATTTAAATGTAATTTTACATTTGTCAACATGCCACACCGTATACATAAGTGTACTAATACTCTTAATGATTATGTCATAATTAATTATTGATACTTATATTAGTTTAATTTACGAACTTAAAAAAATGGAAATGTATTTACGAGTAAATTTGTTGGGACAGGGCCCTCGTCTTATGAAAAAAGAATTTACCGGTCCGCGGTCTCACAAACGTTAAGAAACACCGGTCTAAGGGATATTTCCTGGGGGTAAAGTCTTCCAGTGTATAAGGCTGACACCCATACCAGGTTAATATGCCGATTTTCTAGAAATCTGGGAGTCTGAACCTCCTGGGCCCCTATAGACCTGTACAGGGATTGTTTTACCTCTGCTTTTACCTCCATTGGCACCAACGGTAATTGATATTACCTTCAAATTACATCCTACATGCGACACATTTCAGCCAGTAAGTTCTGAAATTTAATCTCTTCGTAGGTCAGGAATCCTATCAGAAAATAAACACTAGACAGTAAAATCTGTTATTGTTCTACGAGTGTCTCGAAGTATGATATCGAGTTTTCTTGCATGGTTCGTCTATGTTGGTTTTATTTGTTCATTATTACAAACACCACCACCACCACTATCATCATCATCATCATCATCATCACCATCATCATCATCATAATTACGTATTTTACATTTAATTGGTGGACCTGGTAACTCAGTCGGTATAGTGACTGACTACGGGCTGGACGGTCCGGGATCGGATCCCGGTAGGGACGATAATTTCCGCCCTTCCAGAACGGCCCTGGGGCCCACCCAGCCTCCTGTAAAATGGGTACCGTGTCTTTCCCGGGATTAAAGTGCGGCCGGAGCGTGCTGCTGACCACTCACCCCTTTCTAGTGCTGCGGTCATGGAAGAGTAGAGCTATACCTCTACCCACCCTCTGGGACACACCAGGCCTGTAACGGGATCACTTTATCTTAATATTTAAGTGTTCCATCTGTGCCCATGCAGCAGATTCAGAGCAAGCGCTTGCTTCGACCGCTCGAGAAGAGGCATCACAAGTCCCGATCCCAGTCGGTTAGGGACTTCGCTTTGTTTTATGTTCGTGCTGTCTAGCAGGAGTACTTCAAATGCCTAATAGATTTATGTTTGTAGAAGTTATTTATGTAAAGTACAAGGCCGGAAGTTTAATCCATAAATTCTGAAGAAAGAGAAAAGGTATGAAAATCTTTGCTCTAGATTTATATGCAGGTCACCTTCATTTTGCTTCTTTTCAAAATTTGTGAAGAATGCATTATTATTTAATTACTCAATTATTACACCAACCACTGCACATATATAAAATTTGTAAAATTTACACATTAAAACATTTAAAACGCTCCGACATGTTTCGGTCCTAAGAATATTTCTAGTGTGACTTTAACAAGGAATATATAGCTCCCTGATGATGATCTTAGGACCGAAACATGTCGGAGCGTTTTTAATGTTTTAATGTGTAAATTTTACAAATTTTATATATGTGCAGTGGTTGGTGTAATAATTGAGTAACTCGACAACATGCACGGTGTAACAATAAAAAAAAATTTTATTATTATAATTATTTTTATTATTAATCTTGTAATCATATTTACACTGAATATATGTCTGCATGTTATTTGATTTGATTCGCCTCTAAGAAGGATATCTTTCAGAAGTTCTCCTCATGCCCACACAACAGTATGAAGAGCACAAGATAATTCTTCCTCGCAGCTGAACCAAACGACTACAAGTCAGTTAATCAGTCCCCCACAGCACAGTTCTGTGTAGGCGACGATCGCCGCTCATTACGTAGCAACATGGGGGTTAGCATTGACAGGATGTTCAAATGAAACCTGGCCGGAAACTTGTTCTTGTGTGTTGTCTAGACTTACACAGAAGCCATGGAAACAAGTCAACTCTCGGCCCGTCCTTCTTTCCTCCGTATTGTTCGAATCCTGTTTATTCCCTTTTGGCCTACAACAGTAAACCAAAAGTGTTTTTACTATCCCGGGGGCCACTCTTTGCAGTCCCATGCATACAGATATTCTGATTATCATCGCAGCTGTCACATTTTCCCTTCCAGTTATCCAGTTATTCTTTCTACACGACCGTTCGCAGTAGTATCCACGTGATAAACTTCGCTAGAGACCACCGTTTTTCAACTGTAACGTACCAGCAAAATCGGCATAGAGCGGAAGTCTAAAATGATGTTCGTGAGACTGCTTTCCCTTATGTGGGAAGAGAATGGTTAGAAAAATTGGATTTTATGAAAGAATTTAAGCTGGAGGAGAAACCGAAACAACTGCAGGGGAATGTGGAGAGAGGTCGGTGGTTCTGACATCTTTCCGTAACTTCAGTGTAGTCCTCAGACAGACAAACGGAGTCAACAATCTCAAGATTGCCCTCTCCTGTAACACTGTGTAGCTCAAATGTCAGAATTTAATTACACTTTTCACACAATCATATAATTATGTATCACTGAAGTTCTCACCAACTGCGTGGAGTAGATTGGCTGCCACTTAGCTAGTCAAGAAATTTCTCTAAATTATAGAACCCCAAATGTTATTACCGTGTCTAAAAGAGCCCGACTTTCGTCCCTGCCAAGGACAGATAAATCCAGCTATGTCATCTTTTCCATTTTTTTAAGGTGCATTCTAATATTATTTTCCCATCTACATCTAGATGTTGCAAATGGACTCTTTATTTTAGGCTTTTCTACCAACATGTTTCCTTTACTTTTCTTCCAAACGTTACACTCGCATTTAATCGTATTGTCCTCTAATTCTTCATTGTAATTATACAGAACATTAGTACAAATTATCAAATTTCTTGCCTCCAACCTACCTGTACATCTTACCACACAGATCTAAATATTTTGTTGCAGCTCATTTCCTAACGCTCTATATTTTAGTGTTAATCTATGTGCCAGGTGTTTTAACATTCAGAAATTCCATATTCTGCTCCCAGCGTGTTTGGTTTTGTCTCTTGCAATATATGCAGGATAACAGTGAGTATTTCGCTATACGAATGTGTTAGTAATTATAAAATTGAAACGGTCGTGTTGACTAATGGTAGTAACTGATTCTCTGAACATAAGTCATGGCGATTTTAGTATTGAATCTTCAGTTAAAATTCTTCCATTTATGTACGAGACAAAATTTCACACCTACCTACATGAAGTTACAGGACAAGTTATTGATTTTGCACTGTATTTAGCTTTTTATATTTTATCGTTCTTATAGGTAAAGACAGACGTAAAGACAAAAACAATTCTGACGCTAAATTCTAAACATTGCGGCAGAAAAGCGCCGGGTTGTTGTTTTGTTTTCTAATACGGTATCATTGGGGTGGGAGATATCCTGTCACTGCGCTCTATGTCCGGCCCGTAGCATTTAATTTAGGTACTACACTTATGTAACAGTGGAATGATGTGCAATGTGCATTAGCTATTAAAGTAATAGATAGAAACAATGACAATTTTGCTGCGTTCAAAGGTTATTTCTTCGGTAAAAAAAAAGGTAAAACGATCCCGTTACAGGCCCGGTGTGGCCCAGAGGTTTGGTAGAGGTATAGCTCTACTCTTCCATGACCGCGGCACTAGAAGGGAGTGAGTGGTCAGCAGCATGCCCCGGCCGCAGTTTACCCCCGGGAAAGACCCGGTACCCATTTTACAGGAGGGTGGGCCCCAGGGCCAGTCTGGACGGGCGGAAAATCTCGTGTCCACCGGGATTCGATCCCGGACAGTCCAGCCCGTATTCAGTCACTATATCGACTGAGCTACCCGACCCACGTTATTTCTTCGGTAGTTCCGATAAACCACAACAGTCCTGTGACATTGGCTTATTCCAATCACGCGTCGATTAAGAAATGTCATGGGGTTCGGACTTAAAAAGGCAGGCCCACGGGGACATAACAAATCATCCATGCACAGAAGAACTTCTTGACTCTCCCTGCTGCTACGGTGCGGAGTCCGCAGCTTCCTGCGGCGTCGTGAGTCTTCATTATCCGTCTCAGACAGGGTTACAGACGAATTTTACCCAAGGACTTTGTCTAATCCCTACATAATGCAGGCAGTGTAAGAGTTACAGGAACAAGATATGGTCAGCCGTACAAGCTTTTTATCATATATTCCTGGTTCGCGTAAATGAGAATAAATTTCACTGTCTGTGGGCAATTTATCTCATTTTCGTCTGTCCGGATTCGTGAAAAATGTTTCCACTCCTGGGGGAGCAAAAAACACCACAAACTACAAGAGAAAATTTACAATGTGTTGTGCGATGTCATCTTTTGGGATTACAGCCCGCATTTTTTTGGGGGGGGGGGCGATAATACAATCGTGACAAAGGTACATTCGGCTTGCCATGTCTAAATGACTCAGAATATTCACAGAATATTTACGATAATTTTTAAAAGCCAATGAGAATAAGTAGTTTGAATTAGACGGGGCGAATTTATAGGTGGCCAGAAATCATATCTACGAATGTGGAATCTTCTTGGCCAGCGAGGTCGCATGACATAGCAGCTTACTGATTTTTTCGTTGCTATTCAAAGAGGAAGATTCCCGGTGGGGACGAGATTTTTCGCCCGTCCAGACCGGCCCTGGGGCCCACCTAGCGTCCTGTAAAATGTGTACCGGGTCTTTCTCGGAGGTAAATTGCGGCCGGGGCGTGCTGTTGACCACTCACCCCCTTCTAGTGCCACGGTCATGGAAGAGTAGAGCTATACCTCTACCCACCCTCTGGGCCATACCGGGCCTGTAACGGGATCACTTTACCTTTTTACCTGTTTTATTTGAAGAGGAAGAGGATACCAATGGCCATACCTTCTAAAGCGTAAGTCTGCAGCCGTTCGACTGCAAGGATTGTGGATCCAAATTCCACTGAGGACATGCATGTTATCATCTTATGTTTCTTTTGTATTGTGTAAGTATCGGCTATTTGGAACTAGGAGTGACGAGGTAACGGGGAAATGGAGGAGATTGCATAACGAGGAGCTAAATGATTTGTACTCCTCACCCAACATTGTGCGGGTGATAAAATCGAAAAGAATGAGATGGGCTGGGCATGTGGCGCTTATGGGTGAGGAGAGGGGGTGTATAGCATCTTGCTGGGGAAACCGGAGGGAATGAGACCACTGGGGAGACCTAGGCGTAGATGGGTGGATAATATTATAATGGATCTCCAGGGGATGGGATGTGGGTATATAGACTGGATTGGGCTGGTCCAGGATAGAGACAGGTGGCGGACGCTCGTGGGTGCGGTAATGAACCTTCGGGTTCGGTGAAATGGGGGGAATTTCTTGACTAGCTGCAAACCAGTTAGCTTCTCATGAAGGACTCTGCACCATGGAGTAAGTAAGTAAGTAAGTAGGTAGCGGCGCTGGGAAGAGCTGATCACTCGTTCAGAAGATTCCTACCGTCTGTGTGTCTCTGTGTATGATCTAGGAACCTAAACAAAAAGGTACTCTAGGCCCGATCTGGGCTGCTGCAACACAAAAAGATTAAAAGAATAAAATTTATGCTTATTGCCCACAAAATACTGCCAAACGGAATGGAGAAACAGAGAAACAATTGTCATAGTCCCAGCGCTCAAGTTTGGAGTAGTGTTCACGCAAAAATGTGGAGGTCTCGTTAGTGTCACGGTGCTTAAAATTTATTTAGTTTTGTGGTGCACTTTAAAGTCATATTTTTACGATTTTTAAACAGTGTATGAGAATTATAATAACTAATGTTTTTTTTTTCATAATCGTCGTTTTCTTCTTCGCGCCTCTACTGGGGCCCTGAATTCGAGAATTTGGGTGGGGGGAAGCATGAAACACGCTTCTATTTGTTGGTGTTTCATGCAGAATGTTTGTGGGAAAGCTAGAGTGCCCTGCCGGTTTGGAGACACTCACAGCGGCGTCACTGAAGATTCAACACTTCTGGGACCTCACGCCAGTTACCATCTACCAGTTGACATAAAGTCAAAAAAGTAACTTTAAACTTTGTATAAGATTAAAATGGATGAATAAATGTAATTATAAAGACGTGGGCGGAGTTCATGTGGAGGAGTATAGGGACAGGTGGCAGTGTCAATGGGTCTTTACACCCATTCCGCATTACAAATGTGGTCTTTCCTCACTGGCAATGGTGTCTGGCTTCTTCTGGCACTTTCAGGGAGAAGAACACTCGTGTAGCAGTCAGCTTTCAGAAGATAACAAAGTGGGCCACCCAAGTGGCGATCAAGTACAGCGGCGACAGGATCCGGTGAGGGAACGAACAAGAAGATGAAACATCGCACCAGCTGCATCGGAAGGTTTTTCATTACAGTCCTGTGCCCTGTTTCTCAGTATGTATTACTTAGCTACGCGCTAATTTGACTGAAATTTACAGTTTGTCTAAAATATTCGGCTTAATTTCCTGCTCTTTTGACGTTCAGATGACCGTGCATCCTGATTTATTCTTATAATAAAACCAACTATATACACTAATTTCTCAAATTTATTTTTGGAATAAAACTCTACACGTTTCGGACAGTTCCTCTGTCCATCATCATGAGTTTTTCACTGTACACACAGCAATGGTATATGTCATACAGGTTTCCTGACAGCTTGCGAGCAGGATCAGGACGGAACCAGTTCTGTCATGATCCTGTGTGTACAGTGAAAAACTCCTGATGATGGACAGAGGAACTGTCCAAAACGTGTAGAGTTTTATTCCAAAAATAATTTTGAGAAATTAGTGCATCTAGTTGGTTTTGTTATGAGAATTCCTGCCCATTAGTTTTAAAATTTAGTGACTAGTTTCTCTCTCCGTCCGTTCTAATGCCATTGAACATGACCCCAATAACCATGGCATAAGAGGCCCGATAGACCTCACTGTCGATCTAAACATTATCTTTAGATACTTACAAATATTCAGGAAAGTATCACTCTCAAAATATCTATCAGGATCGTCTGCTGGTCTAATAATCACGTCTGGCATCAGCAAAATACCATTTAATTTACCAATATGTACAGTGTCCTAACACCGAATACTCCAAAATGCTAAATTCCAGGTCAGTCCTTTTCCATCTGCATGTTGGGAACGGAAGCCTAGTCAAAGGGCGCGGATCCTGCTTGAGACTCCTGTCCAATTAGAAGGCAGCCCTATCGATCTGTACCGATACGAGGACTAGGCGCGGTCGTGTTCTTATATGTCGCAGCCTACATCCAAACCAATAAAACACAACCCACTTATCATTTTCATGCTGACTGTAGAGTGCGTCACATAAGCCGTACTTGACAGGTAGTATTCACAGACGCGAAGTAATGGGATGGCCCTGAGGCGAAGATCTTACATTATAAAGTCACGTGTTTAGACAGCTAACCAGTCATTTGGTTACTGTTAGTTATCCATTTACTGAGACTGGCAGGGGCAGTAAATTGCTCTCTTCCTCGCCTGCTCCAAAGAAGTTCACAATCGCCACCTGCTTTTCGTATTTTCATCACTCAAGATCATGCCGCCTTACATAACCTCAGCAGTTGATGCAACGCCTCTGCGTTTTATCAAGATGAGCGACTGCACTTGCAGCAAATCCAAACAAGTTTATCCCAGACTACTCAAATTCAGAAGCTGATGCAGCATCTTTTAATAAAGGTTTACAGTCTATAAATTTTACATTTGTAGTTCCGTGCATTGTAATTCTAGATTGAAGAAATCCAACAAGACGCAACAGTATGCAGATATTTATTTACTCCTAAGTTACTCTGCATATTTCGGGCGTCCATCGCGCTCGTCATCAGGAATACATAAAACTGTAGTTGCAGCCTGTGGTACAGATCATACTATCTGGGGAGCAAGCTTCTTCAAACGTAAACAAATAAGGACTTCCTTATGTTTATCTTATGTTTATTGGACCGTGCATCATCTTGATAGTTGAATAAAGATAGACCAACTTGATATCACTTGCTTTATTATTTCATTATTTAATGCTCAACATGTTTCGGATGTTAATACATTCGTAACATGTTGAGCATTAAATAATGAAGCAATAAAGCAAGTGACATCAAGTTAGTCTATCTTTATTCAAGGACTTCCTTATTTAGCCACGTTTGAAGAAGCTTTACCTAATAAGCAGTACTTTCAATTTGAAATTTTTTCTCATAATTATGTTGTTATTGGGTTTACTATGTAATGTGTGAAGTATATTTTTGTTAGAATTTGCCCTGTTAGGATGTATGGATCTTCTGCTTGTCGGGCTCCGATTCCTGTTACGAGGATTACAGTATTTGTTATTGTTCAGAATAGTTTTTATTTAGTTGATGGGGCAGAATTGTGTTCCCCCAAATTTTTATTTGTTTGTTGGTATGATGAATGAAAGTGCCATTGATATAACTAGGGCAATTACTCCACCCAGTTTATTTGGGGTTGGTCGTAGGATTACGTACGCAAATAGGCAGTATCATTCCCATCTTAGAAATTAACCAACTTAACGCACAAATTCTTGTTTTACGATAAGTTTATTTTATGCCTCTACATGTTTCGAGCACTATGTGCTCATCATCAGGAAATGAAAATTGTATTATACAACATCTAGTATCATCACACTCTGTAGGTGGCCGTCCGGTGCACAGGTTAAGAGAAGACTGGTTGTCATTCCAACCAGTCTTCTCTCAACCTGTGCACACCGGACGGCCACCTACAGGTGTGACGATACCAGACGCTGTATAATACAATTTGACCTCCTGATGATGAGCACATAGTGCTCGAAACATGTACAGGCATATAATAAACTTATAATAAAACAAGAATTTGTGCATTAAGTTGGTTAATTACTAAGATTATACTGAGATGCACGGTCAGCAAAACAAAAAAAGTATTATTTTGTTTGAATGTATACTAGTGTAACCAGTAGGTTTGTTGGTGTAAAGTTTCTGTATTCATGCCCATAATTTGGCTCTACCCTTGGGTGTGAACAGGTAGGATCGTGAAGCTGAACACGAATCTTCATCTCGTTCACAGGTAAAAATTTTGGTGACGTTGTATTTAATGAAACACAATGACAAATTTATTTCGCTTTTGTTACTCCTACTCTGTGTAATGTGACAGACATCATCGTTTAATCAACTATAAATGAACTGAATAACCATTTAGTATACTGCATGGTGTCTAGTTGATAACATGACATATATTAACCTTTAGGCGCCTAATGTCAACTATAGTGGTCGTACCGCACCGCTAACCTCTAAAGTTGCATTTTATATATTTATTCAACAAATATAGGTAATGAATATTCTAAACATGGTATATACTCTCCGTTTTTTTTCTCTTCAAAATGCAGTTTGTTTCATAATTCTAGCATATTTGGTTCCTGTATTATTCACATTTTATATACAGGCTGTGCTAAAATTTAAAAATAATTCCGGCGCCAAAAGTTTAATCAACGCTTTGAAATCGTGTTGATTGTAGGTACACATAGCGGACTCCCTCTCTAATTTACGTTTGAGACAATAATGGACCAACTTGCATGAAGAAACCAAGAGGTATATTTATAACAATAGTAACTGCGAGGTTAAGTACATCTGCAGCTATACCTTAACCTTTTGGTGCCGGAATAATTTTTTTAATTTTAGCACACCCTGTATATAAAATGTGAATAATACAGGAACCAAATACATTAGAATTATGAAACAAACTGCATTTTGAAGAGAAAAAACTGAGCGTATACATCATGTTTAAAATATTCAGTGCCTATATTTGTTGAATAAATATATAAAATGCAACTTTGGAAGTTAGCGGTGCGGTACGACCACTATAGTTGACATTAGGCGTCTAAAGGTTAACCGCTGAGTTTGCAGTCATGTAGTGCGCAGGCCAGCTGCATATTACGCCGGCTACCGGGTTTTCATTGTTTGACGCTGCGTAAGCCCCGTATAAGAGTCGACGTAGTTTAGGCATGCTCCGTCTGACAAGCTATTGGCTGCTTCGTAATTTGAAGCGCCTGTATTTTAACTACAAACATAGGTGTACAAGTCTTGGTCTCATTGAGTTTCGGTGTTGCTGCAGATACAATCCCGCAGATTTGTTACTGCGTGCGTAGCCATATCACTTACCCTATTTATTGTTCATCAACTTCCTGTTCTTGTATGAGACAATTCACAGCGCAGATCACGTGTCCAATGGACGCAGAGAAAGGCCGCGAACAGGGCCCTGTAAACACGCACGTTGTCACCGCACAGAATTTTATGACCTCCCGCTAAACGAACCAAGACTTTCTAAGATGCAAAAGGAGAAGCATACCTGTGCGTAGAATTATTGTGTATCTGCCATATCCGCCACACTTCAAGATTCAATTGTGGAGACGGAGAGTTAAGGGAGCTACGGTTATACAGAGCAGATTCTGCAGTGTCCAGGCAGGAAAACCGTGGAAAATAATGAATATGCATGTGACGCAGGAAAATGTTTCTTTGAACTGTAGCATAAAATAAAAGAATAAGAAGAAAAATAAGAAGCAGTATCCCAATTCCTTACAATAAAACCAACCATATGCACTAATTTCTTAAATTTATTTTTGGAATAAAATTCTACGTGTTTCGGACAGTTCCTCTGTCCATCATCATGAGTTTTTCACTGTGCACACATCAATGGTATATGTCATACAGGTTTGCTGACAGCTTGCGAGCAGGATCAGGACGGATTTCCTCCTTAATCCTGCTCGCAAAACTGTATGACATATACCGTTGCTGTGTGTACAGTGAAAAACTCCTGATGATGGACAGAGGAACTGTCCGAAACATGTAAAATTTTATTCCAAAAATAAATTTGAAAAATTAATAAATCTAATTGGTTTTATTATGAGAATTTATCACGATGAACAGTCACCTGAACGTCAGTATCCCAACGTAACGGAACCGTTCTTAAGAAGCTAACAGTTGCACGTAGACAAAAGAAAGTTGCCTTTTATATAACTCCAATATTGATACGTCTTCAAAAGATCGTACCAATGGAACTGTACTCTGCTCAAGATCAATACTTGACCTTTCCTCATGTCCTGTTTTTTTCAGATATGTTTCTCCTTGCGCCTCTTTAACCATAACTAGACCTCTGAATCACCTCGTCTCTTAAGTTTATCTGACCCAAATCTCGTGTGAATTTATCCAGCTATGCGTGTTATATGTTCCGTGAAAAGTATGTAGCCTTACTTGATCACCACCATCTACATAATTAAGCCACTTAACACTTATGAAGACTAGACTTTGTGAACATCGCCATTCTGCAAGCAGCCTCTTGCAACTTTCTCTTTCTACACTGTATCAGACATTCCCAATCTATGACCTTTTCTTAAGTTGACACACCAGATTTAACCCTTTAAACAGCCGTACGCCAACACTCAGCACTGGAGATAAGAGCCTGATAGTTCGCCAAGAATATAACATAAACATAGGGAAGATATCACTTACCAAGCGCAACATTACTGCATAGTATTTTAATGTTTTTAACTTTTCAGCCCTTATATAAATATTTTGTAATTAGCAACAATATATATAACAATAGCATATCAGAATACGGAAGTGATTTAGAAGATAAATTTCAAACATACAACAAAATAAACGGAGCTATACGGAGACATTTTGGAAAGCAAATGTTCAAAGAAACAAAGTTAAGGATTCACACCATTACAGCTAAAGCAGCATTGAAATTTGGAAGTGAAGCTTGGGTACTGAAGAAAAGAGAGGAACAGCGTTTAGAAGCAGCACAGATGAAATTTTTGAGACACTTACTTGGAATAACAGAACTAGATAAAGAAAAAAATCAATGTATTAAGCAAAAAACGGGAGTACAGAACATAGTAAAGGAAATAAAGCAGTACCAGAAAAAGTGGCTACAACACGTACAGAGGATGGAAACAAACAGACTACCAAAACAAGCACTACAATATAAACCAAAAGGACGAAGGAACATAGGACGACCGAGGAAGAGATGGAGG
>Ga0131853_10009958_pt1 | contig 17411 bp, 9 predicted proteins | sample TergutLab28metaG_FD_92764 | JGI IMG/M metagenome (GOLD analysis project Ga0131853, IMG submission 92764) | Labiotermes labralis P1 segment gut microbial communities from Petit-Saut dam, French Guiana - Lab288 P1 (version 2) (version 2) | ecosystem: Host-associated > Arthropoda: Insects >... | reverse complement strand
TATATATATATATATATATATATATATATATATATACACACACACACACACCAACTATTATTACGTTAGAACGAAGCGTTTTCACATAACTATCATCTCCATACACAACATTAACATGCTGGTCTTTGTAACCGAGACGCAGTGTATTTACTGCAGGGGAATCAGCCTGTAGTTCTTTGTAAAGGAGAAGCAACGTGTCTAGCAAGCGGCCCACTCACCCTCCTGTTCAATAGACACCGGTGTTCTTTGCCGGGGTAAAGCGGCCGGGGCATGACGTTGACCATTCACCTCCATCTAGCGCCGAGGCTGAGGAACAGTGGAGCTACGCATGTACCTCTGCTCCACACACATATGCCTTCACGGCACGGAAGGGGAAAACGTCGACTTTTGTTACGAGAAATTCTTGTTTCAGCGGTTTTTTTGTCGCATCTTTATTTGATAAAACAACACTGGATAACGAATACACATAATATTCTCTTTCCAGTAGAACCCTGTGGACATAAAAATCGCATTACAGAGCTTTAACCGTAATTTGCAGAACCTGCTACCATAAATATATAGCCCACGCGGAGAAACTTGGTGACATAATGCAATTCTAATGTGCCAAAACACTGGCCTGTGTTCATAAGCGGTAGTTTGTACTGTGATTTCCGTATACCGACCAACACGTTCAACAAGGGAATGAACATTTCCCAGGCTTTAAAAATGTATCTAACAACAGACAGGGCATGTAGCATAGATTTGGGGAGATAAACGGCGGTGGGAAATTATCTTCAGAAGTGGCCACTCTTAAGACATAAGAAATACAAGGAAAGATAACATTAATATCCATGCTAGGTGGATAGGTTATAAGGATATGAGACAGAAAAGAGTTCTATTGCCACAAAAATAAATTGCACTAATACAGTAGTCAAGATAGGGACATTGTGCAATTTTCGTAGCAGTACAGAACGCGTAATGTGTTAATGACAGCAAAAGAAGCCTATATAAGGGCCATACACACACACACACACACAAAAGAGACCCTTTCGCTTACGCATCGATTTTTATCGAACCAATATTTACCAACAGCATCCAAAGTTCTGAACTTCTCAGATGTCTATATGGAACAAGCAATCACGCTGCTGTACAAACAAAATCCTTTCGCTCACGAGACACGAAGCAGAAAGCAAACAAAAAAGTACGAAAAAAGAGGCCTTCCAACATCAATAGCCGCAAATATGAAAGAAAAATGCTGAGAACTTTTGCTAGCAGAAACACAACCAATCTTGAAAAGAAATTCATATACACCAACAACTAAGTTACAATTTCATCGCCCTAATCATTTGCTAGGTATTAACAAGACTGACAACGTATGTAAGTTACAATGCGGCGCGTTCGCGTAACCTTTACTGCAACGGGAACGCAACAATACATCCCCTTCTTATTCTCTTTGGCGTATATGTAGTCAACAATATAGAAGTGTTCATTGTTGCCACGGAAATGTAACAATGGGTTCCCTCAGCACTGCTAGCTGAGCTACAAATTATCTCATACTGCTGTTAAAAATCACTAATATTAAATATGACTGTCTGTATTCTCGCATTAGTTATCCGGCAAGCAAATCGCATCTTTTCTGCGCCGTATTATATTGTCATCTGTGGCCTGTCCATCTGGCTCTACTTTATATTTCCAAATCTTCTCATAAAGACATGATTTTCGAAGAAAAATGTACTAAACATGAAATGCGTGTCTTTTTTCTATACAACTTTTTTCTGAGACACTTATCATTACAAGAAGAATTCAGCGAGATTTTTTTTTTTTTATAAATTTGCATAGGTCTTCACGTAAGTCACTCTCGTCAAATATCAATCAAACCTGAATTATCTAGATATATTTTCGACAAATATTCAAATATCAAACTTGAATGAAAATCGTCCAATGGGAGCCCAGACGGACATGACAAAGCGAACAAATCGCTTTTCGAAATTTTTGCGAACCCGCCTAAATACAGTCACAGTTCGCCTATAGCAGCTCAGTTTTGTGCAACTCAATGGATACACACACACACACACACACACACACACACAGGACAAAACCAAGCAATTATCCCTGCTGACTTTGATGGAGCACTGAACCGGGTAATGATATAACAGCATGGGCCCCACATGCTTGTTGAAAACTGCTGGGACCAATGGGCGTTTGACCCACACAGCAGCATTGTCGTTACCGATGCAGCCATGCAAACACAAATCTATTTCACACGAAATCTACTGCAGCTCCATCTACTGTAACAAACAGCGCCACGTTCCAGTTACAGCTCACAGACAACTTCATACATACATGCGTTCGTGTCACAAAGAGACAGGCTGCATACAATAACTAATTAACTAACGCTAACCATGATATGAGCTCACAAAACTTCAGCATAACAACAATATTGGTCCTTCAATGGACGCTACTTCCCGGTATCTGGTCAGAGGGCTGAGGAAAGCCACGAAAACCCTGAAGCAATATGGCTAGTTTATGGGTTTATAGTCGAGCCCGCGACGCCCACAGTCAGAAGCTGAGTGCAAACCACTCAACAACAATATCTGGTCTCGCATTTTAAATTCTTCGCTCACCATCTTAGTTCTACAAGTGGAAGGTTTCAAAAGTGATTCCTCATAAAAATTCTGCCTACGCTGAATACAAAATAGATTGTCTTTCTTTCTCGTCACTTAAAACACAGACACGATCTGCTCAAAATATCACGGCCCTGTGCTACGGTGTCGGCGAATACAAAACACTTTGAGCAAAACAGGGGGGAGGGATTGCACCCTGCACCTTGTAGTGACAAAGGCTCTGCGCTTGTACTTCAAAGGTGATGGGTTCGAATCCCTACTGCGTACCGGTTACCCTGAGTTCACGCGATAACTTCCCTCAACCTCTCCCAGGTGAATGCTACTACAGCACTCCTAAGTCACAACAGTCCTCTCCCAAGTCCTGACCATTCCTGATCTCCAACTTTCATTCCGCGTTACTTAGCCACTGTGACTCTACCACCTTCAAAGTTCGCAACGACTCGCTCTGGTAGAACCCACTGTTGATAACGAAGGCTTGAAACAGTATAGAGATAGCAGATTGTCCACAGATGACGTTTATAACGAGTTTCACGAAAACGAATCGATGCCAATAACCCCACAAATCTAAGTGACACCCTGTAGAAAAGCCAAATGTAAACAAGATGGCTAAAAAGAAACATAGTTAACGTACAATGGTAAAGGTAAGGTAAAGTTTACCCTATGACATGCCACATCCGCCCATCTGGTTCTTGGTTTTCCCCCTGGTCTTGTGGCGTAGAAGTTTCCGTTTAAAACCTTTTTTGGAATCCTTTCTTCCCTTCTTATTATGTGACCTGCCCATCCTAATCTTTTGATTTTAATGTCCTCCACGATGTTCGGTTCATCGTATAAACTGTAGAGTTCAATGTTCCATCTGGGACGCCAACGTCCCCCTTCTTGTGTTGGGCCATATATTCTTCGCAATATTTTCCTTTCAAACGTGTTTAGCATCTTCTGATGTGCGTCATCCCCGTTGTGTTAGTACAATAGTAAGGAGCTTGGTGTATCAGTACTTACAGTCGAACACAACTATATTTGCCTCTATTATTACAGGAGGATTATAACATGTTTCGGACCTATATGTGGGCCATCTTCAGGTTGTGACTGGACTTTCGGATCAGTTACACAGGAATGCGTGGAGCGTTCTTGGGGAGTTCTGGGGGAGGGGGGCGGGTCGAGATCTCATTATAACAGTGGGTACCATGGCCCCGGGTTTTTCCAGGTGGACTACCAGTAGTAGTTTGAAGTGCCCTTTTCTCAAAGTGGGTACAACCCTTATGCTAGGAATAAAGTATAAGTACAAACATAATTACGATATAGGGTATACCTAGGAGTTAGCGTTCTAAGGTACTAAAGTACAATAGTCCTGTCGTAACCGTAGTACTGTTCCGTATCAGTTTTGTGTGATGCGTGGTGTTCGCACCAACATGTTTTAATAGTTATTAAAAGAGATGTGTGTTTGCACTGAGTTGAGGTGGGGTTCTTTTCTGACGGTTGCTTCTGCTCGCGTAGTGAGGACGGTCTTTGTGGAGTGGCATCTGTTCTGCTGTTTGTGTTAGTGTGGTTATTTCCATTATAAAAGCGAAAAAGTAATGTAGTAAAGCAAACTACTTCACAATACGGTTTTAGCAATAAGGATGATTCATAGTCCACAGAGGACTCTGTTTCATAGTCCACAGAGGACTCTGTTTCAAACACTAACAATTCCGCCACCAGAAGCCTGACAGCCTCTCAGGGAGCATACTCTGAGTGCACAACTGCGACGCTTCCACCAAGCGACGAGATGGGAAGGGAGTAAGACTGAGAACATGGCTTCGGTAATCAGTTTCAGTCAGTTCTATGGGGCAGGTATAAAGCCAAACACAAAATAAAAAATGTGATATATATGTGCACTCTCTACACAAATAAATAAATAAATAAGCAAATCCATGCTTCAGAACATTCCTGGAAAAGTTCAGTTACACAGCTAGAAATTGCCTTCTAGCAGCGAAATTTTGAGCACTGTGCGTCCTGTCTAAGCGCCTCAATAACACGCCAAACAGAGCAGATTCTCCCCGTTTTCCTCTGTTACGCCTGCAGACGGAAGCAGACTCCGCCTTCCTGAAGTCGTGACTCTTTCAGTTTCAGTCAATGTCCAAATTCCAGTCGCCATGGTGACCACATACCACGGAATATTTTACAGCCGCATTAGAAATTATGTGTTCTTGTGAAACCCATAAGTTCAAAGCAGAGTCACAGAAATCCACAACTGGACACCACGTTAGGCCATTTCAGTATCAGTGATTCATGGCCAGTTATTTTCATGGCTGGTTTATTGTTTCCATGATCTATTGACCACGCCATCAAAGCATATGTCGATGAAGTCGTCCCTTCGTTTAAAATTTTCTGACCAAAATTCCGTGCGCATTTGTCATTTCCTACATTCGTACCACACGATCTGCCCAGCTCACCTCAGGTTTACAATACAGCAAAACGTGACGGCAGAAGTATTAAGTTCCCCACAGCACTATTTCCTCCAGTCATTTTGAACTTCTCAAGACCAGCCATTTTTCTCAGCACTTCAAAAATGTAAGCTCACCCCGTAACAGGTGATGAATGGCACTGAGGGGTACTAAAGTTATAGCTCTACTTATTCTTAAACTCGGTGCTAGATGAGGGTGGGTAGTCAATGCCACGCCCCGGACGCACTACCCCGGGTAGGCCTAACCAATATAGAAGACGACAGGCGAGTATACGGGCCAGTCTGGACAGGAAGACGACAAAATCTCTTGCGCACACCGGGGTCCAAACCTTGGACCGTCCAGTCCGTAGGGAGTCGCTACGTCCAAGCACATTCCTCGCAAACAAATATCTGTTTTGAGGAGTCAAGTCCTCTGTGATGAGACACTGAATCACTAGGTTTGCATTTACCGACATTATTAAGGCATTACGTTCCTTCGAAACGTCGTGACACGCTAACCCAACAGCACAGTGTTACATCCCAAAAGACCATAATCCTCAACAAAACCGCTGGGGTGAAACTGAAGTTAACTATCTGTATTCTTCTACAGGACAAGACTAACTGCACGACTTCATTATAAGCAGCGCTGCAAGCAAATTAAGTGGGCCTACACAAACACTATATTCCTTCTGGAAGAGTTCCGTATGTCCCAGTCAAAACGAGATAATGTCATACGCTTGGAAAACTCAGGATACTAAAACCGTTAATGAAATGTGCGCATTAAACTGGAATTTGTTTTCGAAGAAATGGCAAAGCGTAAAGCCCGACTTTCAATCTCGCAGTTTTCATTTTACGTAACCTATGACGTGACAAATATCACTTCCCTGACAAGTAGATCCCCAGGTGAAGTTGACATGTTGATCAATAAATGGCGACCAAGCACACAGCCCCTATCACTGGCTATCATGACAAAACGCGCATTACCGACACAGTGACTGCCACTGCACACGAACGTGCACACTGAACACGGCTACAGGTTACTGAACACAACTGCTACAGTAATGACTAAAACAAAATAACCGGCGTTTAAAAGTTCAGACTTACAAATATGAAACAGAAAGAGAATTTAATGTTGTACGTGCATGTCCCTGCAATAGATTACCAAAAGTATATTGTATTTATATCAAGTAATTAGTACCTATTTATTACGTGATATCAAGTTTTCGCCGCGAAGAAGGTGAACACTGCGCTCTTCTGGGCTATTACGCAGCGAGTAGTGATAATTACTTTCCGACGTTTCGAGACAACATTTCGGTCCCATCTTCAAGGGTCAAGAATCCAAGAAGGAAAATCCTTCTTGGATTCTTGAGGTTGTCCCGAAAGGTCGGTTCAGAACTACCACTACTCGCCGTACAATAGCCCAGAAGATGGCACTTCTCAGCTATTTAGTGTGTAGCGGTAATTTCTCCTACATATTTCGGCCTGCAGAGACCAACTTCAGGAAGACCACTGATGTAAGGGAACACATTATTAATATAAAACTTCGTCGAACATGTGCATAAATACAATAAAATTAAAACTGCAGTACCAAGCAGTTGAAACATGGTGTACAATAAAAATGCTACAATTTCACTAGACGTAGTGAAGTGAACACAACCCCCCCCCCCCCCCACTTGAATATGTATGTACTACAGACAGCATAGTTGTAGCATATTCTACAGCAACTATGTGAAATGAACATAAATAGTATTTCAAGCAATGAAAATGGGACCGATGGGTTGTCCCGAAACGTCGGTAAGACAATACCATTACACGCCGCGCATAATTCCACAAGAGCGCAGGTCTCTTTTACACCGCGGCGGTAGCCTGAACTCACGCGACGTCAAATTTACATTCACGAAGAAATACGAAGAAAGCAAACTTTGCAAACACTGGCTGACTTCCAAGACAGAACATTTAGTCTCCCCGCATGCTATCTAAAATCACAAAGATTACCAAATACACAATTATAATTCCACTCATTCTTTTATGGGCGAGAAGCCTGGTTACTTGCACAAAGAGCAGCACAGATTCAGGCTGTACGGAAACGGGGTACTGATACCTGCGGTAAAGGGAGCAACTGGAAATGAAGAAATCGTAACAAGGTACTTCTTATTTCTCCACCAATAATCAGCATGACGAAAACAAGGACAAGATGGGCGGGGCATGTAGCACGCACGTTTAAAATGGCGACGACGGTTATGATGTTGATGGAATCTCATACAAAAAGGTCGGTCTCTACACTTAAAGGCAATAGCCTACTTATGGATCCTAAACCTAAATGAGGATATAATAAGTGACGTCACATCAGGATGGGATAATGTAAAATGGGTTAATATGGTGCGTGAAGACGTGACAGGTTGTGATAACAGCAAGGAACCGTCAGACTCCGTAAAAGGCGAGAAATTCCTTGAGTGGTTTAGCGACTGTTCGCTCCTGAAAGACATGGGTCCTTGGTGTTCACGTGAACTGCTTACCGATATATACCTGTTGAGTAAGCCGCTAGGGGGTCACCACGGGCAGGTAGTTCGGCAGATAAGCTACTGTATGTAACTGCAGAACTGCAGCGGCAGCAGAGGCGGCGACGGCAAATACAAGAACAACAACAACAACAACAACAAACCTTTTGGAAATCAACTTTCCCACTCTCGTTACAAAACAAGAGGGCTTTTGTAGTGAGCGAAAGAGCCAGCACAGAATTTTGTCACGTTTTACTGAAAGTTATGTGGACAGGACTAGCGACACTCAGACACTGCCACGAATAACACAAGAACATAAATAACTAGCCTTATCTCTTAAGCACAATGGTAACTTAGATATACCGTACCACAAGCTTTAATAATGAATATTTCAGAATTTTGCCTACAGTGTGGGGACTGAATTTCCACAGTCTACTTTAATCAACCGGAGGTCACGCGATGGGGCAGTGCTACAAACCGGAAGGTTGCAGGTTCGATTCCCTATGGTGCCATTGGGATTTTTCATTAACATAATTCTTTCGGCCGCACTATGGCCCCAGGGTGACTCGGTCCCTAGCAGAAATGAGCATGACGAATATTTCCTTAGGGGGTAAAGGCGGCCCGTGCATACGGCTTACAACCTTACCACCTTCATGTGCCAACCGTCTTGAAATCTGGAAGCCTCTACCTCCTGCAGCCCTAAGGACCTGTCGAGGCCTGGTTTACCTTTACCTTTATATCATTTAATTGAACCTAAAACTTCAAACGGTTGTTTTACTAAGTTTTCATCATTTTGCGGACTACTTCCCTGCACAAGTCTGCCGTGAACAAACTCAAAACCTAAGTAATTTAAACGTGTCATGGTCGAAGCCCGTTGCATATATGTGAGGTCCACATCTTCTGTTCAAGAAGGCAGACACAAGAAAATTTTAGATCATTAAATTGGACAAGCCAGTTTTCTATTTTGCAATTTTGCAAACCGCTACATCAAACAGCGCTTGCGTTTTTCTTTATTTTGCACAAATCAGAGTGTCTGCTACGCTACAAAATGTATTTCCTTGTATTCTGCAAAAAGAGAGCATGGGGTAAGGTCGTGGACTTCAAAAGCTGTTCGAACATTTGCATAACCGTATGCTACCACCGATAGTCCTGATTTGTGTTCGAGAGGTCCCACTGCAACTCTTGACCCGAAGACTGGCTAAGATTTTCAGTGGTTTCTCTCAGTCCCTATAGGGAAATGTCACAAAATTTAGGGTGATCCAAAAAGAAGGCCACGACCCAAACTTTCCATATTATTTCCAATTCATCACGCACCAAACTTCCCATTCGACGCTATACTGTGCATTCCGACCTACGACGAGCGTCGTAAAATAAAAAAAATGTACGCCACGTACGAATGGCTGGTGGCGACAAGCGGCTGTAACGTTGTTCATCACTGAATACATACATTAATTCAACTAAACCACCTAAGTGCATTTACGGGCTGGACGATCCGAGATCGAATTCCGGTGGGGGCGAGATTTTCCGCACCTGTCCAGACCGGCCCTGGGGCCCACCCAGCCTCCTGTACAACGGGTACCGGGTCTTTCCCGGGGGTAAAGAGCGGCCGGGGCGTGACGGCTGACCCATCACCGCCTTCTGGTACCGTGGTCAAGAAAGAGTAGAGCTATAACTACTCCCCCTATGGGCCGTACGGCCTGTACAGAGCCTCAGTGCCTGTACAAGGGTGCACATTTTAGCTAAGTGCACGAGGATTTTATGATTAGACACCACTCTAATTAATAAGTTTCTGATTTTTTAAGAAATTTTCGAACAGATACCGGGAAAGCTATCCCATTACAGGCCTGAACAGACCCTTAGGGCTCCAGGAGGCTGAGGTTCCCAGAATTTCTAGACAATCGGCATATGAAGGTGGTTAAGGTTGCCAGCCCTACGCACCGACCGCCTTTACCCCCCAGGAGACAATACAGGCACTCATTTCTGTTAGAGGCTGAGTCGACTCCACGGCCATAGTGCGGCCGGAAGAATTAAGTCAATGCCTCAACCAAATGAGCCACCTTCTACCTCCATTTGCCAAGCAACTTCCACGTAAACACAGTTCCTTATTTGATACACAGATTCTACAGTTTTCTACTTTCGTACAAATACGTATAGTTGAAAACAACGTTAAAATACTTAAGGTGCAATGTGTATCTTTTTGTCAAATTATAAAATATATACCATAAATGTTACATCAATACTGTAGCGACAAAATCCACTTATAGACAACAATCCTATAAAATCAATTTTAGGTATGGCTTCGTACTGTAAATGTTCACACAGGTACCAAATCAACCCCGAAACGAAGTGTGCTCGATTATGTACAGAGCACTCCTGCAGGAATATCGATTTGGCATGGTGGTGTTTCCAAATGTGTCAAGACGACATATTGTAGAAAGGGGTGGAGACAGAGGAATGGCCGCGTGGAAATCAATGAGCAACGCTATAATGGAGAAATTCCTTCCGATACTAAAGGCAAAGAATTTCTATATCCTACTGCCAATCAATATTACATCCAGCCAGTTTAGTCAACGTCCCGCACTGTGTTCTCAGTTACGAAAGGTGCGCTATTTCGGTTACAACAACACATACCACCGTACCATAAATAATGGCAGTCATGGTCACGGTTGATATTGTTTCATTCTTCTTTTGCGGCGAGCCATCTTCGGGATTCTGAGTTCTTTGTGTATTCAACGTTCTATTTTAAAGAACATACATAGCCCCATGTGACATTTTTTATTTCCAAAGATCAAGTCTGCGTTAAAAGGAACCAGGTTCAAGTCTGTAGATGCAGTGAGGGCAAAAGCGACGGAGCTCATGAATAAGCTATCAGAAGACAACTTGCAGCATTGCTTCCAACAGTGAAAGATTCGCATGGAGCGGTGTAGGGATCGGGGAGGAGTGTACACTGAGGGTGACAACATTTCTATTGTATTTTTTTTAATAAAACATGCTCTAACATCAGTCCGGTTATTTTATAGCCACACCATGTACATGGGAACATGAAAAATCAACGTGACAGAAATGTTCTGACGGCGGAAGTAACCCGCTGTTTGACGGCTACAAACGAGAACACGACAGTCTATTTAGAAAGACATCAACAATAGAGCTACAAGAGAATGCAATATAGTCATTCGCGTTAACAATATGATGTATACAAACAGCACCCAAGGCAGGTCTCTCCAAAAGTTACCTCCCACAAAGTTTATCAAAAAAGACCCGTCACTGGCTACCTGACATGCAGCTACCAGCCACATACTGCAACAACTGTCGATTATATGCACGGACATAAACAAATTTGATAGTATCTTTCACTGTTGCACCGTGCATATTGATTCAATTCATTTTATTTTTTACCAACTTATGCACTTGTATATCAGTTAATATTAATGCTGATACATTAAAATATTAAAAGATAAAATTATTTAAAACTCCGACATGTTTCGGTTTTCATTATAAAACCCTCTTCAGGGAGTCTCCTGTGCCTATTAAAGTTACTTGTTATCTAATATTACCGTTGAGGTATGCTGGAAGCATGTCTGTAAGTAAAATCATAACCAATAGGTTATCGTCATAAGGTTTTGTAAACTACCCAAGGTTCGTCATATGTTATGTCCATTATATACAAATAGTTAGGCTTAATGGATCATTTAATGTGTCTTCTTACCTTATTTCATATGTGATGGAGCTGGATTTCATATTACTTGTATTCCTTATGTTGGTTTTCTGTGTCTGCATCTGTAGGTCGTGGTATGATTCTTGTTTCGTTTATTATGTTGTAGAAGGGGTTGATGTCGTTGACCTGCGGTTCTTTGACTAATAATCCGTGGTTGTGAAAAGTTTGTATGTATATGTTTTCCCAGCAACTCATCCGTGCCCCCTTGGTGCATTCTTTTAGTAACTGTAGGGTTTCTTTTGCAGGCCCGTATTCATGTCTATTTTATGATATATGCATAGCATATGCTGATTGTGGACTGTTGTTTCTTATGTATCTTATGTGTTCCTTATATCTTGTAGCTATGGATCTGCCGGACTGGCCAATATATGCCATTTTACATGTATTACATTGCAACTTGTATATTCCACTGGGGTTTGTACTATTATTAATTTCTCTGGATAGTTGCTGCTGAATGGTATTGGTTGTTCTGAATGCTATATTTATGTTGGTATCTTTGAACAGGTTGGTTATTTGTCTGATTAATGGGCTGAAGTATGTGAATGCTGTCCATTTTTTGTGTTCAGTTTGGTGCTCTTGTGTGTCTTTTTGCTGTATCCTGTTTTTCATCTTTTGTCTTAAGTTATATATAATGCGTTTGGGATAACCATTGCTGGTAGCTATGGATATTATTGTGTTCCAATCTTCTATTTTTGATCTTTCTGTTATAGGTAATGTAATCATCCTGTTTATGTAATACCTGAATGCTGCTATTTTTTGTTCATAATGGATGATTGGATTGGTAGTGGATTGTGGTGTCAGTGTTTGTGGGTTTTCTGTATATACTAATCTCCGGATTGCTTTCATTTCTTTTTAGGTTAAGGTCCAGATAGTTTTTTGTGTTATTATTCTCTGTTGTCATTTTAAATTGTAAGTTTTTATCTATGCTGTTGATTTTTTGTTCTATTATTATGTCTTGTAATTTTGTGGTGTCGTATATGATTATTATGCGTCCACATACCTTCTATAGTATGTAATTTTACCTGCATCCCACCATTGTTTAATGTGAGTCCCTTCTATATATTGCAAATATGATTCTGCCATCGTGATTGATATAGGTGAACCCATGGCTATGCCCTTCTCTGGTTGGTAGAGCTTCACTTTATATTAAAAATAATTTTGTTTCATAATTGTCTGTAGTATATTTAGTACCTGTTTTATTATTTCTTCATTGTTATTGCTTTTGTTTAGCCAGTATCTTGTTGATTTTATGATCCCCTGTATTGGTAGATTCACATAAAGATCCTTTATATCCATAGTTATTATTTTTGTATTTCCATTGATTTGTATGCTTTTTAGTTCTACAGCTATTTTTTGGGAATTTTTTGTATTATATGTGTTTGGCAGGTTGAGTAAGCTGTATAATTTTTTGTTTATATGTTTTGCTATCTTGTATGATGATGCTTGTGTGTTATCTATTACAGGGCTGATTGGTTCATTTTCTTTGTGTGTTTTGATATATACGTTTTGTTTTGGGGCTGCAGGTTTTATGTTCATTAGATATTTCTGGTTTATCTTTTCTATTATCAGGTTGCTTTTTTTGTAATGTGCCCCGCTACGAAAAGTGCCCCAATAATGGCGGCGAATATGTGGAAAAATAGTTTGAAGAATGTAGAATCTGATAATAAAATATTATACGAAACCTTATTCAATTTTTTTTACAGCGAAACGGTACTTACTTTCTGAATAAGCCTCGTATATGTGTTTCAAGGTGGCACAACACTGGGTGAGTAACTTTTGAACTTTTTTAATAGATAATACTAAATTGATTCGTGCACTGAAAATTATAAAATTGTTGTTATAAAAATAGTTTAAAACATGTAATAATCGTAATGATCGAATATTTTGTAAGTTTAAACAATTTTTTAAAATCTAAAAAGTGCTATTATTTTCAGTGCACAAATCCATCTACTATAAACTACACACTGAAGGATTTACGACAGCTCTAGTACATACTGGAGACGACAGAAAGGTTAAACGTTTGTTTTATGCAACTGTGCACTGCCTGATGATGGACCATTGAGGCACGAAACATGTAGCAGATAACGTATTAAAACATTAATGTGATTCTGACGAATTGTGTGCTTTTGTTGGTTTTCATTGTGGTAATTAACTTCCGTACAGTGGCGCCTAATATTTTCAGCATAATTACTTAATTATTCTTTACATACAAAAATGTTTTCTGTTCGGTCCCGGTAACTACAGAACTACAGACTTGGAAGGTATTTAAGGAATGCGGGCAGGATGGGGTGAGTATTCGCCTGCCGTCTATATGACTCAGAAGCTACTATCTGTGCAAAAGCATTTATCAGTAACATTAGAGTGACTGTGCCGGCTCCTAATGTTCTAGCGGCCGATGTATTTGGAACTGGTATTTTTCATTGACATTTCGTTCCACACAAGATACTTGCCTCATAACCTGCGCCTCCCTTTTCCTACGCCTTTCTCCCACCTCCTCGCTCACCAAGTTTCAAGATACGGCAACTGGACGGTATCAGCTGACGTGCACGAAGCAGAAAGCGCCAGATTAAATGAAGTTCATAGGTCATTCAAGGAATGGGGGGTCCTCAGTAAGGAGCTTCCTTCACGTCACCCTTCTGGCGCTTAAAATTTGGATACGGCCCTCAGTTTTCTACAAAAAAAAAATGCGCGATCTTGGATGTTCAAACGTCTTTCTCGGTTATCGTAAGGTTATTTGAACCTTCAGTAGCCAAAAATAATTAGAATCACCAAGTCTACCATGAAGAAAATACCAGCACAGGAACGGAATCTCTTGCTTTTGCCTAGGTTCCTTCATAAACAATGGCCTTAGGAGACCACCACGTTAACTGGGTTCGCGTGTTTGTACGTCTTGCACAAAACAGATCTGCCTGTCTTTTAACCTTTTGACGCCTAATGTCAACTATAGTGGTCGTACCACACCGCTAACCTCTAAAGTTGCATTTTATATATTTATTCAACAAATATATGTACTGAATATTTTAGACATGGTGTATACTCTCCGTTTTTTTCTCTTCAAAATGCAGTTTGTTTCATAATTGTAAAGTATTTGGTTCCTGTATTATTCACATTTTATATACAGGGTGTGCTAAAATTTAAAAAATAATTCCGGCGCCAAAAGGTTAAGATAAAATAATCCTCTCCTACCTTCTGATTAAACGCTTTAAACACCAAATTTCAAGTAACTCCGATACTTTATTTTAGAAATTATGTCTTTAAGACACCAACAAATTGCACATATACAATAAAATGCATGTATTAATTATCACCTTTTCTCCTACGTGTTTCGGCGCTTACTGCGTCATCTTCAGGGAGAACTTTTTTGTATGCTCAAAACTATAACAATAGTTAAGAGCATATAAAAAATTTCTCCATTATGATGGCGCAATAAGCGCCGAAACATGTAGGAGAAAAGGTGCTAATTAATACATGTATTTTATTGTATATGTGCAATTTGTTGGTGTATTAAACATAGTTTATGAAAAGAATGCACGGAATGGAAAGCTTCAAGACGTTCTTTTGGAGTACAAACAGTAAACCAAATCAACGTTTAACGCTTGCGTGCAGAATGCCTGAAGTTGGCCTATATAAATGTACTGCAGTACAAGGAATGTACCAGTGAGATAATGCAGGCCATTCTGAAGGTGAAATTCGTCAGAAAGCCTGTAATTTATTTAGTAAGCAAATGCAGTTCGGCGCCATGTCATTCTACTGCACAACAAATGTAAATCTGCATCTGTCCGTTACAGTTCCAGGAGCTTTAGCAGTAACTGTTCAGAGCACCGTCGTCCAAGCCCTTCGAATTACAGAAAGGGTAAAGCAAAAAGTCAACACAATGTCCGTGGCCGGACTGAAATACGGAAACCAGAACGTAGACCCTAGAGGCAGAATTCAAATAAAAAACGGAATGAACGGGAAAATAAAGCAGACAGTTCCATAACACTACGGAAAGCAGGCCCTTCATGTCGCATGGCCATCTCTAAGGTCTTCAAGAAAGCGCGCAATACGTAACGCATGACAGCGTGCATCCTTTCCCCACACCTGAATGGAAATATTGAAGTTGCGATGTCAACGACTCAGCAGAAAATTTGCAAATCAGCGAGAATCAAAGCACTGTGTCAACATGGGACATTTTATAGATATAGGATACAAGAGACAGCTCTCAAATAACAACTGACTGCGTTCTTTCTTCTAATAAAACCAACTAATGCACCGATTTCTCAAATTTATTTTTGGAATAAAACTCTACATGTTTCGGACAATTCCTCTGTCCATCATCAGGAGTTTTTCACTGTACACACAGCAATGGTATATGTTATAGAGGTTTGCTGACAGCTTGCGAGCAGGATCTGGACGGTTCCGTCCTGATCCTGCGCGCAAGCTGTCAGCAAACCTCTATGACCTATACCATTGCTGTGTGTACAGTAAAAAAACTCCTGATGATGGACAGAGGAACTGTCCGAAACATGTACAGTTTTATTCCAAAAATAAATTTGAGTAATCAGTGCATTTTGTTGGTTTTATTATAAGAATTTATCACGACGCACGGTCACCTGAACGTCAAACTGACTGCCTGTTTACGTATCAGCACTTATATAACATCGCGTAGTAATTACGAGCGGGCTTTCTGTTTCTAAAATAGTCGAGACATGTTATGGGTAAAACAGAATATCAGTAACTCAGTACCCAAATTTCACGTTTAGAAAAGTGTTATGTTAAAATGAACTGGGGCTATAAATTTAGTTGGCTGACCGCGAAGGTATTTCGGCCAATAGGTCTAATGTACTTTTCCTTACGTTTCCATGTAGATCATGAACATGCATGGTCACAGTAACTTAAAACAAAATTACACAGCAATGTGCATCACAATCCACAGTGTTTTACATTTACAATATGGAGTGAGTTTTTAAATTCTAAGGGTACTGCTAGCCTTTCGATGTGCATCCATATCGCGTGCACGCAGGGAGGCTACTGATATTGACGGGAGTTTCCAGTTAACCTTGGCAGGTGTTTGCGTTTAGAGAAGCCAACCCCTCATTTGTGACCACGAACCGATTTATGCACGTTAAAAACATATGCGAATGAAGTGCAGTCGTGGTTTTTTTTTTGCATGTGACACAATACAGTTACTGGATGTAGTGTTCTGTGCATAAATTTAACTTTATGCTGGTTCTAAAAGAAACATATAACAAATGACGATCAGTGGAAAGACGGTAATGCAGTAACCGAGACCTGTGTTTTTGACAGCATCTACATATTTTTGCCCCGATAGTCGTCGTGAGTGTTAACGAGACTATACCCACACTGTGCAGGTAAACTTCATTATCTTCAGTATGGAACAATGCACTCCCCCATTCAATAGTTCCACCAATGGCTCAACAAATGACGTTTACAACAATGTTTCAGTTCCAAAATAACCGAAACTGCTGCAACAAAAATAACATTAAAAAATGCATTCACCCTTTAAAAAATTAGAAACGAAGCTATCCGATATCCGAAAGGGCCTTGTTTTGTTTGAATGCTCCCAGGATTCGCCCACGTGTCCTTCTGATAACATTCGTATTAAGAAAATGAGTATGGAGAATTGGTGAAATGTTGCTGACAGTAGAAAACCGAAAAACTCGGAGACAAATTCGTGCCAGTGCCAGTTCGTCCATCACAGCCCCACACGGACCGGCCTCGGCCTGAGCCAAACAATAAAATTCACACAAATTTCATAATCTTCAGTCGCTATCTCACAGAGAACATGGTCCGTGTCCTTTGGAAAGACCAACAGGTTAATACAGCTGAGGAAACACACAAACAGGCCGTGGGGCAAAACGGAGAGCATGTTACAACAGCTGGTACACACAGTTCACAGAGGTAAGCAGAGGTACGTGTAAAGAATGCCTATGCCTAAGCACCACTATCTGTTTTTGACGTTTTGCTGACCGTGCATCTCAGTATATTTATCTCAGTATTTAACCAGCTTGATACACAAAATGTGTTTCACAATAAGTTTTATTTCATGCCTCTACATGTTTCGAGCACATGTGCTGATCATCAGGAGGTCAAAATTGCATTACACAGCCTCTTGTATCATCACACCATGGTGTGATGATACAAGAGGCTGTGTAATGCAATTTTGACCTCCTGAT
>Ga0131853_10009957_pt1 | contig 17412 bp, 17 predicted proteins | sample TergutLab28metaG_FD_92764 | JGI IMG/M metagenome (GOLD analysis project Ga0131853, IMG submission 92764) | Labiotermes labralis P1 segment gut microbial communities from Petit-Saut dam, French Guiana - Lab288 P1 (version 2) (version 2) | ecosystem: Host-associated > Arthropoda: Insects >... | reverse complement strand
CTATTCCTATTCAGGGGGGGGGGGGGACCCAGCATACCCATCCTTTGAGCAGCCCTCTTCCCAACCTGATCGATGTGAGGCGACCAGGTGAGTCGTATCTAGGGTTACCCCCAGATAACGAGTTGTTTCGACCCATTCGATTGGTTCCGCGAAGAGTGTTACTGGTCGGGGCTGGATGAAGCGCCGTCTAGCACGCGCGAAGATTATCGCGGTGCTATTAGAGACATTAATGGCGATTCTCCATTCACTCAACCACCGTTGAATGTCGTCGAGGTACGACTCCAGTTAGCTGACAAGCAGCGTCGGCTTGCGGGACGTGGCTATGATGACCGTGTCGTCCGCGTAGAGGGCCAACTCGGCATGGTGGGAGGGTGGAGGCATGTCGTTGACATACAGACTGAAGAGGACAGTGGAGATCAATCTCCCCTGAGCTACCCCAGCCTGCAAGCCTCGACGAGATGACGTGACCGTCTGAAAGGACGCTTCGAACGTCCGATCCCTGAGGTAGGATGAGATTGTATTAACTATGTAAGACGGGAAGTTGAAGAGCGTTAGCTTGTAGAGAAGGCCATCGATCCAAACGGTATCGAAGGCTTTGGCCACGTCGAGGAACACTGCGCCGGTGAGCCTCTTTTCGCCGAAATTCCTGGTTATTCTTCCAACGAGGCGGGTCAGCTGCAAGGACGTGCTACAAAGAAAACGGCCTCCTGCAAGCGGAACTACCTTCAGGAAGCCACGCCTACCAGCACTGCCAACCAGCCATTGCCAGAGCAGGCTGGACAGCAGACGACCGGAATAAAAGGAACCCATTCGGACCAACGAGATTAATTCATTCGGAAAGGAGTAACCGACAACACACACATCAAGAAATGGCTCATCAAGACAGAAAATACGACGCCCTACTGCCCAGCCACGTATCCTCGTGGACCGGGCACACCACCGCTCGCCGGGCATCCTGCAGCAGCACTCAGCACCAGTCGCAGCCTCCTCAACTCCACCGCGGACCTCCGGCCAACCAACCGCGTAGCCAGTGGTTCATCTCTCGCGGCCGACCGGAGCCCTCGTCACTACATGGCAACGCAGCTCTACTCCGCAGTTAGCACCACTCAACAGCCGACGACAAAATAATGGCAAGTAAGCCGCAATCTCACTTGTCAGACTGTACAACAACGTTTGACGTTAATATATATATATATATATATATATATATATATATATGTGTGTGTGTGTGTGTGTGTGTGTGTGTGTGTGTGTGTGTGGTACTGTAGTTGTCAATCCAACACAACCCTACAGTACCTCCATACAGTAAACTAAGTATTCCTTCATCACCTTAGGCCACTAGATATGCATCATGATTACGATTTGACACTTTGGAGACTAAAATTAAACTGCATTATAAAAAGTTTTGGTTCATACCTCACAGAGAACATGTGCTTTCAATATAAAGAACAACCAGTAAATATTGTGTAGGTAAATAAATACATTGTCAGTATCAAACAAAACATATGAAGACATGTGAGGAAAAAATTCAGGTATTTCAGCATTATACCTGGCAGTAAGTAAAACAACCACTAGGCTCCAAATGTTTAATACAGTATAGTCTGTAGGCCTATCAACAAATAGGCTAATTGGAGAATATAGGCGATGATTTTTTTTATTCTACATCAATTTGTCATAAGTAGTTTTTTTGATTCGCCACTATCAGAATATTTGTATTATTAAGACTTTTTTTTTTTAAATTTTTCTTCTATAAACTTAAAAAAATAAATATTGTACCCCTGATGATGAAGATGATGTGCCCTCAAAATGTCAGGAAAACTAGCCCAGTGACATAGCATCACATTCCCAAAGATCTGAATCTTCAGTTTGCATGACATGTCACCAGTTATTTCCTCTGCCCTTCCATTAGTCTCTACTCTGCCACACTCCTTTTGAAATCATAAGCCATCCATTCTAATTTAATTTTAAATATATTTTAAGAAAAATTATTACAGCAATGTATACACTAGGTCATTTGAGTAAAATGTCTCAAGTAATTTCACAAAAATTGATTAGTTTTCAATTTACTATTTTAAAATTTGTGCTGGCAAATTCTGAGGTATGAATCGAGGTCTGAACAATGTCCCTAAACATCTGCATTAAAGTGAAGTGATGGAATACAGAGGGATAAGCCCCAAATTTGATTGCCATGGACATGCTCTCATCTATGTTGGGTGAACTGATTTAAATGAGAGAGGAAACAGGCCTTTGCTGTTATTATTGGCAGCTGATCTCTCACTAATAATGCAAGGCATCTCATTTTACTGTTTAGTGTTGACTTAAAAGACCAGAGATTTAATTGCCCTGTGAAAGAAACAAAGGAAAAAGTATGCCTGCATATTCCGGAAAATAAAGAAATACTAGTTACTGTCACAAAACCAGACCTGTGTAAAAACATTTTTATCGCCCTACAAAATATATAGGTTCATGTGTACTGCAAATGTGGTTATATTTTAGGGCTATGCCTTAAAATTTGTTTTCTGTAGAGATGAGAATATAAAGATGCACAGACAGCTAATTTTAACAACCCCCTCTTTGCTTCTCTCTGTAAGCAAAGTAATATCAACGAAAATCAAAGGCCTACACCCAGTAAATGCACTCAGAAAATAATAGGCATGCTTTTAGACAAAATTAAGTCACAAATGGGATTTAATTTAAATATTTCTGGCCAATTTATAGCTACTTAATTTCATAAAATAGTTCAATTCAAGATACTGATTTACTCTTCCATTCATAAATTTGACTTCATGTTGGAAAGAAGGGATGTTAAGACCAGCAATGTTTTCTCAACTCTGGATGCTCTTTAGCACCACTGAACTCTGCACACAACCACATGCCATCTGATTTAACATACATGATGTTCAACACGTAAGGTTCCCTTGCCATACAAGTTGCATTACAATTTCTTTATTTGAAACTTTCGCCATGTTCTGAATGTTGTATGTATTCTTCTGGATAATTCCCCAGCGTCTGAATTTTATATGCCGATGTTTCAGAACACTTTGTCTGTCCCATATTCGTAGGCAGATAGGTGTGAAGAATAACTAGGTTTGAGAAATGCTGGGGTATGTACACAAGAAAAGGTTTGGCTCAGGCTATTTTCGAGCCAAACCTTTTCCCGTATAAATACCCCAACATTTCTCAAACCTAGTCATTCTTCACACCTACATGCCTATGAAGATGAGACAGTGTGTTCCGAAACGTCAGCATATAATATTCAGACACCAGGAAATTACCCAAAAGAAAGCAAAATACTTTACAACTCATTACAACCTTAAATGTAGCTCATCTATTCCACTGAAGTAAAATTATTTTTCAACACAATCCACACAACACTGGGTTCTTGCATTTCCAACCATTCACAAACAGCGACTTGCACTTCCTCATTACTATGGAATTGACGGCCTCCCACATGTTGCTTCCGCAGCCCAAAGAAATGACAGTCCAACAGTTCGAGGTCAGGGTTATTTGTTGGATGGCCAAGAATTCTCAGTGAAATATCTGCATCAACTCTTGTCTGATGAGCACCGAGTGGGTTGCATTTTTGTACCTCATCACAGATTTCAGGTCTCTTCCCACCAATACCAGTAACCTCACACAGTTGTCACAGCATGTCACAGCGGGCATCTAGTCTGCATATAATTTCTTTGTGAATTCTATTTGGATTTGTTATTGTGTTTACCAGTTATCTGAGTGTTTCCACATTTCCAAAGGATTTATTGGCACCTTCATATATGATGTAACAAATAATGCGCATAATACAAAAATTATGTAAAAAACTGTATATGTAAATGGTTTCAGACAAATCAACATTCTTAAAAATGAAAGTACTCATCTGAAATTAAATGAAAAGCACACATTTAAAGCACGACAAATCAGGAAATATTGTTGATTTAAGTGTTACAAATGTAAGACTATTTTTTCATCTCAATTACATATGACAGCATCCCATGGCACATTCAGATACTTCTTCCATCACTAAAGACACTAATGATACATACAAAGTTGTGGAATGTAATGAATTGATATAAGCAAAAGATACACCCATATGTACCACACAACCTGAGAACTTGGCATGCTCTGATGCTATTAACATTGCCTCTGGATTACTCAGTTGTTCGTTTGTATGAACATTTGCACTTAAATCATTTTTATTTCCCTTTGTCTAACACCCACTGGGTCACAGAGTCAATTCATACCAGGTGAGCAGGCAACAGTTGTTTTTAAGCCCTCACAGCTACCATCAAAACACTCACATCACAACATGTCCAACAAATTTATATATCTTTATAAAAAATGTTGAATTAATTCTTTGTCACAATGCATTAGTCTTCCTCTGTTTCTCAAAAAATATTCTAGCAACATACCACCAGTGTATCAAATTTATTTATTTTAATGTGGCAGGTCAACAGCCAGACTCTCTCAATAGACACTGCCACCTAAACCCCAAAGGCATTTAGTGCACAACTTTATTGGGGCCCCCAACGGGAAAAGCAGTGACGCTGCACACATCACCCCAGAGTTCACTCCACTTAGCGTCCTGCTGCTGTTCTTTGTAGAAATTGTTACTTTGCTGGTTGTGGAGACGAATCGCTACTACCACCAGTTCTTAGACAATTTTGAAGACAGACCTCCCCAACGTGAGGTGACAGAAGCAGAAATGTTTTCATTTTTGGCTCTGACATTACAGATGGGACATACAGTTCAAGACAAACTGGAGGACTACTGGACAAAAATGGAACAGCTTTGCATTCCATTCTATGGACAAATGATGGCATGTGCTAGGTATTGTCACATACTGCGCTTTCTACATTTCATGGACAATAATAGGAATGGAGTTGACAAGACAGATGACAGACTGTGGAAAATACGAGACTTGTTTGAAATTATAAGGACAAACTTTTCAAAATTTTACAACCCTTCCGAACATTTGGCAGTAGATGAAGTCATTGTGAAATTCAAGGGAAGGGTATTATTCAAACAGTACATCCCGAAAAAACGCAAACGTTTCGGCATCAAAATGTTCAAACCATGCAACTCTACTGGATATACATGACATGAATGTTTACCTCGGTAAAGACAGACAAAGGGCAGTACAAAACCTGAGAGCAACCCACGCTACAGTGACTAATCTGACAAGGGGTGTAGAAGGATTTGGCCATACACTGTATATGGACAACTTCTTTTCCTCCCCTGACCTGTTTGATGACTTGGCCCAGAAAAAAATTTCTTGTTGTGGGACTGTGAGACTATGTAGAAAGAGCATGCCCAAGGACCTCAAACCCAAGACACTGAGACTGAAACGTGGTGACATTCAAGTAAGGACCAGGGGTGACTTGATGGCTGTCGTGTGGAAGGACAAGAGAGACGTGTGCCTCCTGACAAAACATTCACGATCCACCCAGAGAAGACAATTATCACAATGAACATGGGAACGTGATAAAGCTGGCAATTGTGGCGGATTATAACTGTCACACAGGACATGTTGATAATGCAGATAGGATGGCCAATAGCTACACGGCCAGCTGTCGAACATGGAAGTGGACAAAAAAGCTCTTTTTCCACCTGTTGGACCTGACCATTGTCAACAGTTTCATCCTTTTATCTTCATGTGGTGGGAAGAAAATCTCACACAGAGATTTTCGACTCACCTTCATCAGAGAGATGCTGGCATGGTCAGGGCATGAGCCACAACCATCCATGCCTGTAGGAAGACCAGCTTCAGCTTCTAATAACACCGGAAGACTGGACACATGTCACAATAAGCACTGGTCTGGCCGCAGTAACACGAAATGGCGATGTCGCGTGTGTTCAGTGAGGGGCGTGAAGCGGACGGTGATATTCAGATGTGTCAAGTGTAACGTGGCGCTTTGTGTTGATCGAAAGTGTTTTGAAGATTACCATACAAAGACCAACTTGTAAGACATCTATTCGTCCGTCCTCCGTACAAACAGCTGAAGCCTCGACCACAATGTAAGTAAAAGAACATGGATAATTACAAGTTCATTTAGAAACTTATCTTCTCCATTATGCAGAACGGAAATTACAGCATTTTAAAGACATTCTGAGCAATGTCTCTTTCCTTCCCCACAAAGTGATTTTTGTTTCACAAATTTATCCTGCTTAGTTCTCGAAATATTCAGGTTTTTCAAATATCATGTGCAAAATTTAAATACACCACAGAAAAATTCGGCAAGCTGGGACTTACAGATGGGATTTAACTCGGTGTTTAAAGGGTTAAAATTGATCATCTCCAGAAGCATGTTAATTACCTCACACTGCACATATTACTGGATCACTCTCAGAACCTTCTGACAGGTCACAGTACATGTGGTTATATCCACCAGAAACCATGCTGATCTACTGAATCCAAAAAGGACTCTGCACTTCATTTAATTCCTTGTCATTGTTAAGGACACATACAATCACACAAGTTGGTATTTTGGATTAACAGCAAACACTTAGTTTTTTTGTCACAGTTGCCTGATATTTATGTATCTTTATTCAGATTTTTTTGTCATGTCCCTTTTCTTCATACAGCCACGGACAATTCGATTAAATGATATTAAGTAAAACACACCCACCAACCGCATCAGTCCCATCAAAGTAACCTGAAACAGGCAAAGCATTTATCTATTTAATAACCTAGAGTAAGCATCGACAGCCTTACCCCTTGCTCAAGAGTCATACGGAGAAAAAGAAACTTGTTTCAAGGGTGCTAGAATAGCTAACAATACTTTTTACTCAGTTAACTCACTAAAGGAAAAGTTGTTACAGATATTATGTAAATTATGGTATTTACTTTGAACAAAGCATGCTGACCTTTTAAATTCATATTTTACAACAAAAATTTCAAGTTACCAAACTTCCTAATAGTAGGTATCACACTCCACTGATAAGTAACAGGTTTTTAAGTGTGTTAATGATCCCCACACATTCAGTATCGGTAGCCAGAAACAACAAGAAGCTCTTCCAGCTACACAAAACTAGTTCTCAGTTCTTTCCAGAAAGGAAATAAAAAAACTGACAGAGTTCAATTGGACTGTAAAATAGTATGGTGACACCTAACACAATTAATCTTGTTTACTCTATTATATTTCTTTCAGACTAACATATTTGCATTCCCTAAGTTAAAAAAATAGGAGTGTTAAATATTTTGCAAGTAATGGCTAAAATAAAAAACAATTATGTAATTAATAAGTTGTGACAGCCTTACACAACACTCCAAATAATAAACATACTAATCTGATGGCAAAGGCCATTCTTCAAGCAGCTGATAGTTTCTCAGTTTCTTGAGAAACTGCTACATTGTTGGAAAACAGACACTCATCATGTTCACTAGAGCCACCAATGGCCCTTGTATTCATCTATTAGATCACATTGACATCTTTGCATCTAGGTTCTTTAATATCCATCTCATGAAGTTTGTGTTAAAAATTGCAGAATAGACACCTGCAGAAACAGATTACGCACTGCATTCGAAACCAACACAGCTAAGCTTAAAGCAGTAATACTGTAGAACTCATCATACCTGAATTGCAAGATCAAGCACCGAGCATACAGGAGACATTCCTGCACAGAGATTGCAAAGCAGGAAACCCTCACTACCAACACTGCTATAGAAATTTCCTGCCTGAAAATATAAAGTATCATTTAGAAGTAAGCTGATAATTTACTTCATTAATAACCTTTTTATGGCATGATTCATTTTTCACACATTCCAACTGAAGGACACTTATCTTAAAATGGTGATATGTACTGAAGAATATTTTTAAGTTATACTTTATCTTTTAAAATCATTAAATTAGTGGAAAAATGTAAAATCTCACCAAAAGAGCCCACAGCTTGCCAGACTAATAAATGTGGAACAGAAATGATAAGCTATAAATACAGTATTCGTACTACAAATCTTTCAATGGCAAATATTTACTTTCAAAAATCACAATTCTGTAATACAGTATGATGCCTCTGAGTTGGTAAAATTCAGACATTTCAACATACTCAGAATTTTGGGACAAAGCTTTGGTCACAGGCAAATGGTTCAGAAATTATTAGTGGGAAGTAGGATATATAAATAATTCAACCAAGTACCCCACATCCACTGCAGAAGTCCCAACATCAAGATTCCCAGTTCAGCGAAATTCTTAATTAAAACTGTACAAAATTAACTACGTACTGTACTTCAGCAATATAAATTACTCTGTAGTTTTATGGCACTGAGTTGTGTTCCTGCTGTAATGTTTGTATTCTGCACTACTGCAGACAATGCTGACTGGTCAGTTTATAAAGTCAAATCAGCTGCTGAAGTAGGTAAGAACACGTGTCATCTAATCAAATACAATGTTCTGGCACTTGCCTCAAGACAGTGAGAGAAGCCAAAATGCCTTAATCAGAATGCCTAGGCCCCAGCAGTATTCAAACCAATACATTCTGTGTATAAGTGAGACAGGTCACCACTATACAAACCATTCTGTCACACTTTGTTGTTTGCCCCCAGCATAATTCCAAAGCAATGCTCTGCATGTGAGTACTGTCACATATATACATGTGTTCTGGTTGCACTGGATAATGACAACTGTAATTGTGTAACACATTGCCTCCACGCTGTGTGCATTCTTTAGGATTTTGACCGATCCAAGAAACTTGGCACCAAGTACACAACTCGCAAATTTTGACACACAGGGCACTTGATACACGTAACAGGCTACTCAACCCAAAGGGGAAAGGATTTTTATTATTATTATTTATTATTTTATCACTTGTATGTACAGTATTTATGATTCTAAACATTAAACAAACCATGTTTCTAGGGTATAAAGCATTGTAGCTATTCTGCAATTACAATTTGTGGTAAATGAATGTTATTTACCATGCTGAATGTCTTGTACTCTTACATCAGTACTTCCCAATGAATTTGTGCAGTGCCCAATATGACTGTTGTTTGTAGATACTTGATTCTGTGTCTTCCCGGTATGGTGCTTCAGTATTTTCTGAATGGTTTTGAGATGGTTCCAGTTTCCCCTATTATTATTATTATTATTATTATTATTAGTAGTAGTAGTAGTAGCAGCAGCAGCAACAATAGTGCTAGTGGTGTTGGTAATGGTGATTGTAGCAGCAGTTCAATGTCATCACCATCATCATCATCATCATCATCATCATCATCATCATCTCCATTTTTATGCAATTTTGCAAAAGCGAACAGAAACTAAAAGGCTTGTCAAGTATATCCACCAAACCATCTGTCCACCAGAACAATGTGACTTCACTGCATGGATTTCCATGTAATTTTGTAGTTGGAAATTTTACTAAAATTTGTAGATGCATTCTAATTTGGATTCAAATCATACAAAAATAACATATACTTTACATGACAACCTATGTTTATTTATTTGTTTGGTCTTTATAATCAAGACAGAGTGTATTTTCTCTGAGGTACAAACTGAGGCCTAAGAAACAAACATCATGAGACCTGAGTTCTCATAGGGGTGCTGTTGCAGATTGAAGTCTGCTGGGATGTGATACTATGCACTGCAGTGAGAAGTTCATGGAAAAAAAGATAGCAGTAATTGTATGCAGACCAAACTAAAGTATTCACGATGACAGAAGGGGTTTGAATAATAAGAACAACAACAGAGTGCACATGCCCAGAGTGTTACATCCTGCAGACATTTCCTAACTCGTGATGCTGAAACTTTATTTGTTTAAGCTTTTCATCTGTTCAACAATTCCCACATTTCAGCAAAAATACCACAGTCATTACAAAATACATATCTGGTGCAATTACACTGCATTCGTTCTGAAATAACTCACCAAAGTGTCTTCCATGAGTCGTTTGGCTACAGTTTCAGGAGACACTAGCCCAGAAGACTGGGAAATCAGTCTTGTTTCCATAGGCTTGGTTTTCTCTTCGTTAGCAAATCCAGGGGTGTCAGTGTCAGGCGGCAGACACAATGTGACTGATATATTGTATGGTTTTACCTGACAGTGATAAAATACAATTATGAAAGTGTAAGAACAGTTAGTATTAGTTGACAAATTTTTTACTGCCACCACACCCAAAGAGGTTCTAGAGTCCATCCAGCCACTCATATGATGAGAATGAATAGCTCTTCCTCAGTCATAAAGTGCAGGGACAACTTCATCTTACTCTTTACTATATAAATACATGTGAAACACCTCGATAGTTAACTTTTATTGAATGAAATGCAATATCTTCTTAACACTCACATTCGTACCTCCATATGCAGAGATTCTGCAAGACCACGGAGTGCGAACTTGGCACCACTATATACCGCGTAGCCATATATTCCTAGGAAGGCAGCCTGAGAGGCAACAAGCACAATTTTACCTGTGCCTCTTCCCTTCATACGTGATACCACAGCTTTTGTGGGATACACACTGCCCAAAAAATTCAGGTTCACTAGAGTCTGTAACAAACAAACGTTAAACAAGGTAATGATAAAAAAGACAGTGGCTTTAGTATGACAGCAAGACAGAGAATGGATGCAGTTAACTCATTAATGGGGAGAACGTAAGTTCCTGCAACCAACAGTATCAAAATTACTGTCTGTTGGACTGTAACGCCATGTAACTTTGTACATGGGTGCCAAGTCTCAGTACTGCCCCATCTTCACAGTAGGAACTGAAGATGGAGGTAGTAATTTCCTCCTAAACACTGCTTTTGAATTTTAGCTTTATGGCAGTAAATACTAAACCATTTCAAGGCAACTAACTCCGTGCAGCAGAGTCATTCTTGACAAGCTAACAGGTCCTCGTCTAGTGAAGCAATTCCTCACTTTTTATGGAACGTCAAGCCTCATTACCATTTTTAATGTCATCTATTTTGTGAATCAAGACTGTAATTAATGCAATGTGAACAAATATACTTGTACTATATCAAATGTATTACAATTTATGACAAAGCATTTTGATAGGAGCCATCCTGTTGTGTTGTATAATGACCAAGCAATTCAATCAGTCAAAACGCAACATCTATTAGTAATCAACACTATAAACCTGGCGACATGTTTCGGTTCACTGAACCATCTTCAGGCCAATTCCTAAAACAAAGTAAGTACATTCAGCAAGTGTAAAAGGTAAAGCAGTCCCATTACAGGCCTGGACAGGTCCAGAGGGTTCCAGAAAGTTAAGGCTCCCAGATTTCGTGAACATGGCACAGGATGGTGGTAAGGTTGTCAGCCTTACGCACCGGCCGCCTTTACCCCCAGGAAATGCTCCTGGTACTCATTTCTGTTACAGGCTGAGTCGACCCCAGGGTCATAGTGCGATCAGAAGGATTTTATGTCAATGAAAAATCCATTGGCATCAGGTGGGATCAAACAGCTACCTTCCGATTTGTAGCACAGCACCTTAACCACTGTGCTACCGCAGTCCCCAGACTCAGCAAGTGTACATAAAAATAAAAGTATTATATTTTATCCATACATTAAGAGCTCTCTTGCATGTTCTGGCAAATTTTTGCCATCAACAGGGAGATCATGACAAAAAAAGTATGAACATTATACTACTGATGTACCCATGGTTAAAAATTCTTTAACATATAATTTTTTATGTACAAATAATGTTATAAATGGGTTAGACAGACATATGTAGATGTGCCAACTGGTCATCTCACAGTGTCTGTATCCCGAAAAGAAATTAAGTCAGACATTACCTTAATATCACTCACAGAAGTATCTTCCAACCTCCCACATATTGCCATTCCAGCACAATTCACCAGCATAAATATGGGACCAACCTCTTCTTCGACCTCATGAAGAGCCTTCTCTATGTCTTCATAATTGTCACTAACGTCTACTGCAAATACAATTGTGTACTCAATTATGAGAACAGCAAAACCAGGGAAAAGTACAACTCTTCCGTATCACTGTTTAACATGTGGGTGCACAAACCTCAGGTACCCAGCACCCACACAACTGAATTTTGTACCACAGAACCCAATATTCATGGGTCCTCTGTGTGGAAAGGATGTTCAGCAGCACATAGTTATAATGAGTTTAGTGAAAATAAATTCAAACCAGATGATGATCTCACCTACTGTAAGTTACACAATACATGTGATGAAGTATGTAAAAGAGCACAGTTAAGGGATAGCTGATTGGCACATTGTTCCACATCCGACTCAGTATATGATACATGAATGGAGAAGGCAAGAGAAAGTATTAAAGAAGTCAGAAAAGAATAAGCACTCTTTTTGTAACCATATTGCAAAGTGGCCTAACCTAGAAGCAGAGACAAAGAACTGGATAACAGATCACATAAACAATGGAATTTGCGTGTACAAAAATGATAACTTCTGAAGCAATAAGATGGATGGTCACACATGGCATCACCAATTTTGCTGGGAGAACTTCAAGGTGTTACAGATTTATGAAGAGTCATGGACTATGAAACATGAAACAATTCTAAAGTCTTGCAAGAAATTATATCAGTAATGCACTTGACGGTACTGAGTATGATGCAGAGCCTGAAGAAAAGTAGAAGTTTAAGTCAATAAGAACAGTAGGTCTAATAAGAAGTGTGATAGCAGTGATGAAAATTATGGATTCTACAACCAGCAGAAACCCCATACTGCACTGCCATTTTATTGAGTATATATTTGTGAATTTAACCTTCAAATGCATATAAAATATTTTTTGCCCAAATCTGCCTTCTGAAATCCTGGTGCAATTTGTGGTCCAGAAAATATGATATGTAATACACGTATTGTTACTGTATTATATATATGAAACTCATCTGCAACAATGTCAATGTATAGTGAATAGGATAGACTACCAAGTGAAACAAATCATGGAAATGTATGTACATTTCAATTGTGAATATCAGGAAATGCAACAGATTAAACTACTGAAAGACTACAGCATGCAATATTTTCAATAAAAGCAGAGATAAGCAAACATACACTGGTGAACACAAATAGGAAGCAAGGCCACTGCTGCTACTCTCACAGCCACTTACAAGAAATGTATTGCACTCTCTGCTTTTCATGATGCAAACAATGTCCTTTCACTTCTGAGACTGCACTTTCCAACTTCTTGACATCTCTCGCTATCAGGGTAACATCTGCACCCCTACGTGCAGCTTCAACAGCTACACACTTTCCAATACCACTGGAACCTCCAGTCACCTAACATTCATACACAAAACAATATTCTTTTAGTAAAGTTGCAAACATTGCTGGTGTTGTTAAATCCGTAACTTCTGAGACACATGGAACATGAATCATGCATGGTGGAAGAAATGCAACAAATGTATAAAAACTGGCTTGGAAAACTTGACAGCTTTTACTTTAATATGAGGATAATATGAGATTAATTTTAGGGAAATCAGTCATGAAGGTATCAAATGAATTGAACTCGCTTATCCTAAGTCCAATGGCACAGAATGTCTTATCAATGAACTGCCCATGGAACACTCTGTAACTTGTAATTCCCAGATTACAGGATGGAACTCATCAGCTGTGGATGTTACATGGCATAAAATAAAAAAGACAGTGTCATTGTATATCAGGAATTTGGAAGGGACAAGAGGAGGAAGTGACTGTGGCCATTCCATTGCTGAAGTACAGTACTATCAAATAAACTGCTTCCCCCTCTTCCCACACCTACAGTGTTGCCGTTCACAATCACCACTCTAAATTTAAGTTCCATAAATTATTCAGTCTGTACTTGAAGCTTTAAAGGAATTATGGGTGAAACTCGTAATTATGGTACCTAATCCACCAATTCTTGTAACACATCATGCATACATACACAATATCCCCATTTAACCATATTTTTAAAAAAATAATTAAAAAACCCTGTGAAATCTGAAATATGAAGTACACATTTATGTGATGTCAGAACACTGGAATCAAGAATTATTAGGTAATGTGTGCTTGATGGTGGTCTCACTTACCTACTTACTCCATGGAGCAGGGTCCCTCTTGAGAAGCTAACCGGTTCTCAGTCAAGAAATTCCCTGCATGTTATGGAACCCGACGATTCATTAACGCATGTACAAGTGCCAGCCACCTGCCCCTATCCTGAGCCAGTGCAATGCAGTCCATGCCCTCACATCCCACTTTTTTAAGATCCTTCTTAGTATCATCGTCCCATCTACTCCTGGGTCTTCCCAGTGGTCTCTTTCCCTCAGGTTTCCTCACCAAAACTCTGTATACACCTCTCCTCTCCCCCCATACTTGCTACATGTCCCGCCCATCTCATTCTTCCCAATTTTATCACCCCAGAAATATTGGGTGAGGTGTACAGATCATTAAGCCCCTGGTTATGTATTAATTTATTTTACTCACCACTACATGTTTACTTTCCAAAGACTGCATCATTGGCCTCAACCGCATCCATTTCCTTATTTGTATAGCAGCCCAGATGATGGCAACGAAAACGATTATTTCGTACATTATAAACTCTACATGGGGAGTGACTGCAACAATAACAACAGCATTGCGTCCGCACGCAAAGTCACGGAATACGTGTCGTCGCACATTAACTGTGTTCCTTTGCGCGCTTTATCGGTGCCTATAACGCTTAGCTGGATGTTCCTCGACTTGCACGACGTTTGATGGAGGGGAAGGGGGGGTTGATGTCATGCAGTGACATTTTGTTGGTGGAGTGGGGGACGAAGGTTTTCATCCGTGTTAGCGACCACGGACTGCGTATCACAGATCATCCTCAGGGCTCTATACTCAACTTCAACACAGTACGTTGTTTGATCCGTGGTTCGTTGGTCATGATGGTTGGCACAGGTCGTTATGTATGTTGGCTGGTTGCTGGTAGGGTTAGTTTTTGGTGGGCGGCACGGTTGAGAAACTGAGGGATTGGTGTCAGCTGAGAATGAAATATTACTGGCTATTAAGAATTTTCATAGCTTTGATTCGAGATTTAAGTGGGATTGAGTTGGTTGCAGACATGGGTCCGTTGTCGTAAGATTAAACGATTAATTACTGAAGGAAGGTAATTGAGTTTATGTTTTAGCTGGATATTCTACCGACTGTGAAAAATAGGAGACACATAGCCCTTACAAAGGTGATAACAATCCATAGCCATACGTTTTGAGGATTTGAAAAATTACGCATCATATTGAGAATATAAATGATAGAGTAAAAATTATGGTCACTTTATTATTTATCCGTTTTTAACAGAGTCACAAAACTTTATTGGTTAATTCATGATTTACATGTCAGTTGATGTCTACAGTCAGTCTTATATTCAGCATATGTTTTAAAGATTGCAACTTAATTAGCAACACTTATCGGAACTTACATGTTATTTGTTACTGGTTTAACCCCTTAACCTCCTAACGTGGAGAATATGATGAGCTCCGAATAATGCTTGCAAAGGGCAGATGGGATTTAACTCGGTGTTTAAAGGGATAATATGCAAATTAATTCAATGTAAGTTTGTTTGAGTTTTTGTATTTGAGAATCTCATACGTTCCATATTAAACATGGCGTTGCATGATGGTAGTATTGCACCAATATTTGGATTGCTGTGTGGGGTCCGATAATTCATCAACTGGTTACGTTCAGCAGATTGTTAAACTGTTGTCTGTAGATAACAATGTGTGGCCTTTATCTGCATTTCTTATATATATATACACACACACATATATATATATATTGCCTAGTTTGTATTCAACATATGGTTGAAGACAATATTCATTAATGCATATGTTCATTAGGAATTTTCAGTATTTGCCATAATAAAGTTATGTGGTGTGTTGACAGGACTGAAGAGAATGGTGAAGGCTGGACTGAAGTGTGCCAAGCAGCATTGGGAGTGTGCAGATGTGTCATCCTACTGTGCTTATCATCTGCATCAAGGTTCATTCACTCTGGGATCCATCAACCTTAAATTTTCTGCTGTACCCTGAGTGACTTTGAAGGAGACAGGCTTTGTTTTCACCTACCCATGTTCATTGCCAAATTTTACTTGTGTAATATATTATATACCATCAGTACACAACTGCATGAATATAGTAATATAATGTATGCAATAGGTTACACTGTGGCTACATGTTTTGACTGTAAATGGTCATCATCAGGCCAATAAAGAACATTTTGTTTAAGGTACAGAAAGGTATTACTCAATGGGATCCCATTTTGTTAACAGTGGAATATAAAATAACATATAAAGAAATTCCTGTTTACAATTAAAATTAAGCAGTAAACAATTAGATGATGATCTTCTAAATACTATGTTGTTGTGGGCTTCAATCTGATTTCTAAGACAACAGTATTCTATCTATGTATCGGTAACCAAGTGAAGACCGTGTGACATTATCGTTGCAATTGGAATATTTGACCATTGAAATGCTGTGCTGATATCTTCTTTAACTGACAATGCCTCACCAAGAAAATTATTCCGAATTACACCAACATAAAGGTACCAGTCACATCCTCAGCTTTGCGTATAACACAAAACAAAATTCACACAATTCACCTCAAAGAAAAAAAATTTAGCGCAGTGGTCAAATATTCCAATTGCAATGATAATGTCACACGGTCTTCACTTGGTTACTGATACATAGATAGAATACTGTTGTTTAAGAAACCAGATTGAGGCCCACAACAACATAGTATTTAGAAGATCATCATCTAATTGTTTACTGCTTAATTTTAATTGTAAACAGGAATTTCTTTATATGTTATTTTATATTCCACTGTTAACATAATGGGATCCCACTGAGTAATACCTTTCTGTACCTTAAACAAAATGTTCTTTATTGGCCTGATGATGACCGTTTATGGTCAAAACACGTAGCCACAGTGTAACCTATTGCGTACATTATATTACTATCTTATGCATATTGGACCGTGCATCATCTTGATATTTGAATAAAGGTTGACCAACTAGATGACACTTGCTTCATTATCTACTGCTCAACATGTTTCAGACGTTAATACGTCCATCTTCAGGAGCTATCGACTACTTGTTGTGTTGTGTAGGCTGTAATGATAGAGGTTTTGTGTGTTAATTTATTTATCTAGTGGTAAGTGCTGTACCTATATTATGTGTTGTGTGTAGCTCTAAGTGAGTGTGTTTCTGCAAGCGTGTAGTGTCCTGTGGTTCTTGAACATTTTTGTGTGTGGTATGTTATGCAACTGTATTGATTATTATATGCAAGAGCTGTACATACCTGACTTGAGGTGTGCTGGTGTTATGTAGCGGGATTGTCTGTTGGTGATGTGATATCCGAGTGTAGGCTGAACCACTACTGACCTGTTATTTGTGGACCGTGAGGGTTTAGGGGTTTATGACCGCTTGGAACAAGGGGTTTGTATCACCTGGGCTCTGTTCGGGAATGAGTTTTCTATTGTGGTGGAGGGCTTGGATATGGTATTGTTCATAT
>Ga0131853_10009956_pt1 | contig 17412 bp, 22 predicted proteins | sample TergutLab28metaG_FD_92764 | JGI IMG/M metagenome (GOLD analysis project Ga0131853, IMG submission 92764) | Labiotermes labralis P1 segment gut microbial communities from Petit-Saut dam, French Guiana - Lab288 P1 (version 2) (version 2) | ecosystem: Host-associated > Arthropoda: Insects >... | reverse complement strand
CTATTAACGAGAGAAAACTATTCCGCCCATACAGTGGGGAGGTGCAAGGAAAATGGCAAAATGCGGATATTGTGATAAAGGTGTCTCCTTCGGCATCAAGGTCAGCCACTCACACAGACGGTCCAACCGTATGTGGAAACCAAACGTAAAGCGAGTAAAAGCTGTCGTAAACGGCTCCCCGCGCCATGTGTACGCTTGTACACGTTGTATGCGTTCCGGCAAAGTCCAGCGCGCAGTCTAAGAGTAGACAAAATGAAAACCTGTCTCCTATTATGGGGGCAGGTTTTTTGTTTTTGCAATGCATTTGTGATATAATATTCTACGCTATTACAATCGGTGATGGTGTAGAGTGTTTATATTAGGGGAGGAAATCATTTATGGAACACAATGATTTTGTTGGTCAACTCATACGAATAAATAACAAAGGAGTAAAAAAAGAATTTTTAGTGATTATTCCGCTTGTTTGGGCGCTTGTTGTAGTAATTTTGCTTTGGCTCGGGTTCAATCCGATCACGTCCTTTATTGGTACAAGATTTTCAGTTGCTACCACACTATTTATATCAATACCGCTCTTGCTTGGCGCTGTAGGCGTTACAATATGGGGTTTATTCCGTTTGCTTGCACCAAAAAAAGAAGTTTTTGTTTTGCACAGCAAAAACATACCTACAGAAGAAGCGAGAAGAATTATTAATGAAGAAGCGAGGCAAGGAAGAATTTTGCTTGAAGAATATTTCCGCGTATCCGACCTTAAAAGTGCACCGAAGTTTATTTTAACGCCTTCGTTCTTACTCGTCACGGACCTAAAGCTGGAGGTCATTCCGACCAATGACATTGCCGGTATAAGCTCCACATTTGAAAATAGTAAATATCTTGGGCAGTCGGTAAATTATCAAATTTCGACAAACGAAGAAACGCACACATTTGAGTGCTATGCCGCAGATATAGCCCATGCTGAAAAATTAGTGAACACGCTTAACAGCTTTATTTTCAATTGAGCAATGCGAAGTCTTTAATTGAACGTACTTAATAAGCAATTTGTACGCAAAGTTACACAAAACCGGCAAAGAAAAAACCTGCTTCTTGCTATAGAGGCAGGTTTTTCTTTGCAACAAAACGAGCTGTCAGAGAATAGAGTGTGATATTAGACTCTACAGTTTGGCGGTGTTTTGACTTGCACAATTTTCCAATATTAGAGGTGCTTATCCTAGCGGTAGCTATCTCCATTGATGCCCTAGTAGCTTCCTTTGCCTATGGTAGCCAGAAGATGAAAATCTCAATCGGCGCAACTTTGGTCATTGGTCTCATCAGCGGCGGACTCCTTGGCCTCACCTTGTTCTTCGGCGAACGGATCGGCGGTTTTATGCCCGATTGGCTGGCGGGGCTCATCAGTTTTGTCATCCTCTTCAGCCTCGGCACACTTCGGATCTTTGACAGCTGGCTCAAAAACTACATACGAAAGCAGGGGAGCGGCGGCCAGATCAAATTCTCCGCATTCCGCCTTACCTTCATTCTCCAAATCTACGCAGACCCAGAGACGGCCGACACAGATGGCTCCAGAATTCTCTCCACAGGAGAAGCCTTGTCCCTCGGCCTCGCACTTTCCCTAGACGGTATAGCCGCCGGTCTCGGAGCGGGACTCCTGGGCGTGCCGCCTCTGCTGAGTGGGGGGCTGGCGAGTGTCTTGACCATCCTTGCCATTGTAGCCGGCGGCACACTAGGCGGCAGACTTGCGAAGGTGTTCACAAGAGACATCTCCTGGATCAGCGGGGTGCTCTTGATTCTGCTGGCGGTATTACAGATATAAGGAAACGACCTTAGGGGTGTTTTACCTATTCCATATCATCCTTTGACCCCGAAGACATGTACAATTCCTCTGTCTTCTGCATGATTGCTTCAATCTCCTGTAACAAAGTCTGCAACTGCTGATGTACCTCTGCCATTTGGGCATAGAGCTGATAATACATCTGTTTGTATGGTTCTTTCATTGCGTCTTATCCTTCCAAAACAGGCTACGTATAGCCTATAGTATCATGCATAGCCTACACCTTCAAGATGTTTTTTGTACGCTTGAAGAAAAGCTATGGGGATGATATACATGAATACCACTTCAGCCGTGCGCAATCGTATTTTGCAACTATGTAATGAGCGTGATTGGGCGATCCAGTATTTGGCGACAGAGTCAGCCGTTTCGCCTTCATCGGTGAAAAATATCTTGTATGGAAAGAGCCAAGACCCGAAAATCAAAACCATCAAAAAGCTCTGTGACGGCTTTGGAATCACCCTCGGTGAGTTCTTCAGCACGCCGGAATTTGATCATCTGGAGCAGGAAATCAAGTAAGCAAACACAAAGCACCTCTTTTCACTTGAAAAAGGGGTGCTTTTGGTGTATGATAATTGGTAGTCATGAAATAGACAAAGAGAGGGGTAGGTCTTCTTTGGTCAGAACAGCAGTTTTAGTCTCCGGCGGCGGGTCGAATCTGCAAGCGATTCTAGCGTCACGACTATTTGGTGAAATTCAAAACTGTGAGCTTGTATCCGTCATCTCGTCGAGCCAAAACGCCTATGCCTTAGACCGGGCGCGTGCCGCTGGAATTGAAGTCAGCGTAGTAGACGTTACCGCATTCCCCACCAAACGGACATTTAACACGGCACTCTTGCAGAAACTCCACGACTTAGATGTGGAACTCATCGTATTGGCAGGTTTCATGCAAATTCTACAGCGTCCCATTGTGAAGGAGTATGAAAACCGCATCATCAACGTGCATCCGTCCTTGCTTCCCGCTTTTACAGAATCGGACTGTTTCGGCCTCAGAGTGCATGAGCGGGTCATCGAATCCGGCGTAAAAGTATCCGGCGCCACCGTCCACTTCGTAACAGAAGAGATTGACCGAGGCCCCATCATCCTGCAAAAAGCTGTCGATGTTTTGCAAGATGACACACCCAAAATCCTCCAGCGCCGTGTCATGGAACAGGCCGAGTGGGAGATACTCCCCCGGGCGATGGATTTGTTCTGCCGCGGGAAATTACAGGTAGAGGGTCATAAGGTTTTGATTAAGGAAGATGTATAAATAGATCACACAAAAAAGGGCAGAAGCGAAAGCTTCTGCCCTTTTGATCTGTTCTATGCCATGTTGCTTAGTCTTCTGGTCATGCCGCTCTTTTTCCGAGCCGCGTTGTTCTTGTGCAAAAGACCTTTGCCAACAGCTTTGTCTACTGTTTGCACCGCAACTTTGTAAGCTACATCCGCTTGCTCACGATTCCCTTCGGTGACTGCCGCGTCAAAACGTTTGAGCGTTGTTCTGAGATATGTGCGGTTTGCTCTGTTTCTCGCCTCATTGGCTCTGCCGATTAGAATTCTTTTCTTTGCTGATTTAATGTTTGCCATCTTTACCCTGCACCTCCCTTTTGTGCGAAATACAATCACATGTGAACGTATCACATGGTTTTATCCTCGCGGAAAATCATTTTATCATGGGAACATGGAAATTGCAAGACTTTTTTCCCTTGTTTCCGAATATTCTGGAAATGAGCTTATTCCGCTTTTGGTGTTTCAGAGGATCCGCCGCCACCGGTGCGTCTTCTTCTGCGGCGACGTGGTTTTTTCGGCGCCTCTTCTCCCTCTGCCGGCGGACGTGGTGTTGGTTCGGCTTTGACCTGTGGTTTCCGCTCTCTCGGCGGACGATCAGGCGTGGTCGTTTCTGCCGCAGGTCGCGCTGGTTTATCACTCACATTTCGGCGGAGATTAAAGCCCGGTTTCTCGCCCCTGGCTTCCCGCTCTTTTGCCTCTGCTATGACTTCTGCGCGTCTCTGTTTTCCGGTTTTGATGAACTCGATTTCCGCCAAGGGGTAATAGCTCACCGACAGATCTCCGCCCGGTGTCTCTAAGCGGACTTTGGCTTTTTGGCGGAGCAGATTGATCTCCGTGATTGTCCCTCTGCCATCTGGGGTCTCCACGTAGGAATCCGTTTTCGGGGCATTTTTGACCAATTCTTCATAGGCATCTTGTTCGTATTTCAAGCAACACATCAGTCGCCCGCAGGTGCCGGAGATTTTTGTGGGGTTTAAGGAAAGATTCTGCGTCTTTGCCATTTTGATGCTAACAGGTTGGAACTCATCTAAAAATTGGCTACAACAAAAAGCTTTCCCGCAGATGCCAAGGCCACCCAACATCTTCGCTTCGTCACGGACACCGATCTGTCGGAGTTCGATCCGGGTGCGGAAGATGCCTGCTAGATCGCGGACGAGTTCACGGAAGTCTACCCGTCCGTCTGAGGTGAAGAAGAAGAGAATCTTGTTCCCTTCAAAGTTGTATTCTACATCTACCAGCTTCATATCCAGCTTGTGTTCGCGGATTTTGTCAAGGCCCGTTTGGAATGCCTCTTTTTCCCGGGCGCGATTTTCTTCGGCGGCTTTCAAATCATCTTCAGTCGCCAAGCGGATAATCGGGCGGAGGGGCGGGATTACTTTGGTGTCTTCCACAAAAGAGTTCTCTCTTGTGCACTCACCAAATTCAAGTCCCTTACTGGTCTCCACAATCACGTTTTGACCCGCTGTTACTTGATGCCCGGCGGGATCGAAATAATAGCTCTTGCCTCTGCTTTTAAATTGGACGCTGACTACTTCTGTCATATCATTTCCCTCGATTAGAGTAGTGTTGCCAAGATTTTACCGGAGATGTGTCCGGCACTTACGTTGAACCGCAGATCATCTCGCAGGCTGTCAAACAAACGGACACCTGTTTGGAGATTGGCTCTGTTTGCTGATTCTTGTCCCAAAGCTTCTATCAAGCGCATGTAGGTGATCTCAATGAAACCCTCCAGCACTTGTCGTTCCGTTTTTTCCAGACTCACACAAAAGTGGAGTAGCTCCAGTCCGCCGGAGATATATGCCTTCCAGAACGCATCTGCCAGTTCGACTGCCTCGCCCTCCTCTTCCACAAAAGCGGAAGCTTCCGGCACGAGAGACAGATGCACACAGCGAGAGCGGACTGTAGGGAGCAGACGCAGTGGATTTTCTGCCAGCAATAGAAATGTGACAAAACTGGGCGGCTCTTCCAGTATCTTCAAAAAGGCGTTTTGCGCACTTTGGTTTAAGGCATCCGCTTCTTCAATGAGATACACCTTGTGCTCCGCCTCATTGGGCAGAGTTGCGGCATCGTGTACAATTTGGCGAATTACCGCAACGGGGATTTCTTTCCCAGCTTCCCGATTGATCCGTAAAATGTCAGGATGAATCTCTCGCTTTGTCTTTTCACAGGCGGGGCACGTGTTACACGGTCTCTCGTCCGCACTTTGGCAGACGCGCGCGCAAGCCATGATACCTGCCAATGTGCGCCGCTCATCCGCCTCGGGACCGCTGATTAGGTATGCGTGTCCGAGTTTACCCTCTAATGTTTCCTTTATGCGGGCATTGCCCGTAAATCCTGTCATGTTCATATCTGAACTAGTATATCCGATTTTTCCTTTTATTTCAATAGCAGAAACAAAAGAGCGTACACCCTCCAAGTTTTCCCGTGTATCATATACCAGATATTGTGCTACATTAGGATTGACAGCACCTATCATCTGCGATATAATATTACTTAGGGTATTTGTTTCATGCCCAGAAACGGAGTTTCCCTCTATGGCGATTACGCAAAGTTTTCATAAGCTTCGCACAAAAAGAAGAGACGAATTCTCTGCTTATACGGCAGATTTGCTCGCACTTCCCGAAGTACAGAAACTGGAAGCATGTGCGCATCATGTAAACTATACACGCCTTGGGCATTCCCTAGACGTTGCGTACCTCAGTTTCTGCATCGCCAAACTCATCGGCGGCGATGCCAGGAGTTGTGCGCGGGGCGGTCTTTTGCACGATATGTTTTATCGGAGCGATACCGATGGCGCAAAGCTTGCCCACATGAAGAGCCATCCGAAAGAGGCTTTAGAGAACGCAAGAGCTGTCTGCTCCCTTAACCCAATCGAGGAAGATATTATCCTCAAACATATGTGGCTCCTCAATGCGGATATGCCTCGGTATAAAGAGAGTTTTATCGTCACCTTCGTTGACAAGGCCTGTGCCGTGCGGGAGCGGGTTTTTGGCATGACACAAAAACGGAGCCGAAATCATCGCCGCAGATTGGCCGCGGCTTTGCAGTTTACGACGATTGTTTAGGATGTATTTCAGAGAGCCGCCCTTTTGGGGCGGCTCTTTTGTGTGTTTGTAGGGGCGGCCATTGGCCGTCCGCATGTTCCAATTTGCATTGCGCCGCCATTAGGTGCGGCAAAATCATCAACCGCGGACACGCAATGCGCGCCCCTATGATTTACAATACACATTAATCGCATCTCGCAAAAACTCCGTACAGCCCGGGGCGAGCTTATCATAGTTTGCTCTGAATCGCTCGTCCAAGACATACATCTCCCCAAGCCCCATGTGATATTCCTTTGTGTATTTGGGATAGAAAACGCAGAGCCACTGCCGATGCAGATCGCAGGCTTTTTGTGCCAACTCTCTGGCGGGGTTTCCGGTGTCGAAGGCGGCTTTTAGAGTTTCTTCCAGCTCTAGACGCAGTCTTTCTCCCTCCTCGTATTGTTCTTTTGTTAAGCCTTTTAGCTTGGCATTGGATTCATCCACAGCACGATCCCCATATTTTGATCGTGCTTCCTTGCCGTACTTCTGCTCATTCTCCTCTATGAGACCTTGCTTAAAGCCCTCAAATTTTTCTTGATCCGACATTGTAAGTTCTCCTTTCAGAGCGGCTCTGGACTTTGTGACAGTTTGAATCAACTTGTCTAGGCGCTCTCGTTTCTTATGCAGTGCTGTGAGGTGATTCTCAAATGCTTGCCCTCGGTCAAAGTCAGGCGCGGAGAGCAGGGTTTTGATCTCTTCGAGAGAAAACTCCAGTTCCCTGTAGAACAGAATCTGCTGTAAGATATCCGCCTGTTCTTGCCCGTAGATACGATATCCTGACGTGGCGACTCTAGCCGGCTTTAAGAGTCCGATCTCATCGTAATACCGCAAGGTACGGGTGCTGACGCCTGATAGTTTTGAGAGTTTATTGATTGTATGTTCCATGATTCTCACCTCATGCTATCAGTATAAACTATTCCGTAGCGTCAAAGTCAATAGGGTTTTTGAAAAAAGAGATTTTGCTCTCCGACCACAACAAAAAAGCGCAAACGGTAGAGTTCCGTTTGCGCTTTCCCTTACATACGTTCTGGTGCAGATACGCCCAAGATATCAAGACAAGTTGCAATAACACTCCGCGCTGTGTCCGCAAGCTTCAGTCTCGCACGGAGCACCTCCGGCGCTTCTCCTTTGATCCGGCAGTGGCTGTAGAAACTATGGAAACTCGCCGCCAGATCACTTGCGTAGCGATTGAGCTTAGAGGGATCATAATCCCGTGCCGCCATGCGGATTTCTTCCGGTAAGCTTGCGATGCGCTTGATGAGATTGTGCTCGGCAAGCCCCGCTACTTGGGTCAAGTCCACAGTCTCAGCCGGGACAACCGTTTCGCCCCCTTCTGCTAACATCTTGACTAGACTACAAATCCGCGCATGGGCATATTGGATGTAGTAAACCGGATTCTCACTATCCTGCCGCACAGCCAGGCCAAGGTCAAACTCCAAATGGGTATCCGGCTTGGTGCTAAAGAAGAACCGTGCCGCATCCCGTGGGATTTCATCTAGTAGATCCGCCAATGTGATAGATTTTCCAGTCCGCTTAGAGACACGCACCGTCTCCCCATCCCGGGTGAGGCGGACAAGTTGCATGATGAGGAAATCCAGTTTATCCGGCTCCACGCCGATGGCTGGTAAAATCTTCTTAAACCGAATCGCGTGACCATGGTGATCCGCACCCCAGACATCAATCACCCGGTCAAAACCGCGTTTGATAAATTTGTCCCGATGATAGGCGATATCTGCCGCGAAATAGGTGTAATGTCCGTTGGCACGGCGGAGCACATCGTCTTTTTCGGCACCAAGATCAATGAGATTAAGCCAGAGGGCGCCGTCTTTTTCATAGGTATAGCCGCCGTCCATCAAGAGTTTCACGGTCTCTTCCAGATAGCCGGAGTCGTAGAGCTCAGACTCCATAAACCAGCGGTCATAGGTGATGCCGTAGTTTTTAAGATCTCGTTCCATTTTGGCGATGTTGTATGTTAGGCCAAAATCTTTCAGCATCTCACGGCGTGTCGCTTCATCCACTTCTAGACAAGTGTCGCCATGCTCTTCATAAAACACTTTCGCAAGCTCCCGGATATCTTCGCCATGATAACCGTTTTCCGGGAATTCCACGGCATCCTCACCGCGAATGAGCTGGATGTAACGTGCCACTAAGCTCACTGCAAAGAGTTCAACCTGATTCCCGGCATCGTTGACATAGAACTCCCGATACACGTCATATCCCGCCCGGTCAAGCACCGAAGCCATGGTGTCCCCAAGGACGCCGCCCCGAGCGTTGCCGATGGTCATGGCACCTGTTGGGTTCGCGGAGACGAACTCTACCATTACCCGGGCATTTTGCCCGATATCAATACGGCCATAATCCTTGCCCATGGTTTCCACTGTTTCGAGCACGTCCCGATACCAGTGGTCAGACAAGCGGAAGTTGAGGAACCCCGGCCCCGCAATCTCGACTTCAAAGAAATAGCTATCTGTGAGAGTAAGGGCTTCTACTAAAACTTCCGCAATCTTCCGCGGAGGAAGTCCCAGAGGTTTTGCCGCCGCCATTGCCCAGGCGCTGGCATAATCACCGTTTTTCTCATCCCGCGGAATGTCAATTGTACCTTGTATACTCTCGCCGCCTGCTGGGAGTGCGCCATTTTCTACCGCTTTTGCATAGGCCTTTGCGATAATCTCGCCTATCTCTCTCTTTGCGGCTTCTACCATATTTGCCATCTGCCTACGCTCCTTTATTTCGAGTAACGCCCGGCTCCCGGACGCTGATAATAAAACTGTTTTCGCTCACCACAACGCTGTCTACATCTATGGTGTAGTCAATCTCCATGTCGCCCCCTGTGTCGCCTAAACCACAGCGGAGACGCCTGGTATCAACCCCCATCGTAGTTGCGCCGTAGGGAGTCTCATAGAGAAACACATGCTTTTTCCCCTGCTCAAATACCATCTGCGCGTTCAGTGTACCCTCTCTGGTGAGGGTTACCATCTGGGGACTCACCCGAAAGGTGGTGCGAGTGCCTTCCATACCGGTCATTTCGCTTTCCATATAGGAAAATTCAGTCTCTGTACCGTCATGCTTGTACTCACCGCTGGTGATCAGCTCAATGGCATCGGTTTCATCTGTCAGATAAGGACCCGCGCCTTGCAGGCCTTTTATAGATATGATTACATCTTTCATCTCTTGTATGCCTCGGTTTCTTTTCGTAAAAGCTCATTATACTCTGTAGCTAGTCACTTGTCAAAGTTACTTGCTTTACTTCACCTGACACATCTTGCTGGAGAAATAAGGAGGCCAGTTTCGTAAATCCGGACACGCTGTCTGTGACATAATAGCGATGGATGCCTTGCTCTTGCTTTTCGGATAACAATTCATTGGCGGCAAGATCTTTTGCCACCTGCTCTGCCACTGCCGCCCCGGAGGAGATGAGCATGACATCGTCACCCATAAACTGTCCAATGACAGCTTCCAGTAGCGGATAGTGTGTACAGCCCAAAATCACCGTATCCACCAAGGCCTCTTTGAGAGGCATTAAATATTCTGCAACGATTGTTTCAATCACAATATCCCCCGGCTGAACGCGGCCATCTTCCACAAGGGGTACAAAAAGCGGACAGGCACGGCTGGTGATTTCCACCTCTGCGCCGGATTCCCGGAGAAGCGCCTCATATGCGCCGCTTTTGATTGTTGCCTCTGTGCCGAGGATACCGATCCGTCCATTTTTTGTTGCACGGAGCGCCGCCGCAACTGCTGGTTCAAGCACACCGTAGATGGGCATCTGGTAGTTTTCCCGCAGAGCCTTCAGCGCAACCGCACTCACAGTGCCGCAGGCCACGACTGCCGCTTTGATGTCGAGACTTTCTAAAAAGGCCATGTCTTCCTGGGCGTATTTCTCTATGGTTTCCCGGCTACGGCTCCCATATGGAACCCGGCCTGTATCGCCGAGGTAACAAATATCCTCACCGGGGAGGCTTTGCATTAAGGCCTTCGTTGCCGTCAAGCCGCCGAGACCGGAGTCGAACACGCCAATGGGTCTATGATCTGCCATTTTCTTCCTCCTGCATGGATTACATAGTAGTATGATACAGGATAGCAAAACGCAAGTCAACCAGCGAACGTAGAGGACACGATCCGCGGCGTCCCATAGGGGCTCACAATTTTTAAAATTTCCAGAAAGCTTGGAACACTTCTTGGCTCTGCATTCCTACGCACATTGCCTCTTGGGGAAATTTTTTGTGTGGAATTTTTCGCAGTTCCGTGATATAATAAAGTAGCCTCAAAAGTAGATGAAAGGTGGGGAGCAAAATGAAAATCGAACTGACAAACCAAGAGTTTCGCATGTTACTTGATATGGCATATGTGGGCAATTGGGTGCTCAACTCCACCAGAGGAGAAGATCGTTTCGCGCCATACGATGCCTTAGAGTCAAAGCTCTTTGCCCAAGCATTGAGAGCGAAAATGCCGGAGCTCATGGAAATCCACCGAGATGGCGTCTCTCCCTCAAAGGCATATGTAGAAGGCGGGATTCATGAGGCGATTATGGACTATGAGGATACCGTGTTTTTTGAGATTTTAGCAGAAGAACTCGCCAGACGAGATATGAACCACGAACCCATCAACCGGGAAAATTTCGAAGAGCTCACCGGGCGGATTGATGAATATATTGAAGAGTTTGAACAGAACGGGATGGATAATATTTCTCTAGGTTAAGTCTCCAAATAAGAAAAGCCGGCGTTCCAGCTATGTGCTGGAACGCCGTTTGTTGCTACATACCTATTCCGCACCCTGTAGGGGCGGGGTTAGCCCGCCCGTAGAGAGCGGTTGCATAATGCACGGGCGGCCGAACGCCGCCCCTACAACGATCCATCTGCATCCCATCCCTATATCCCGAAAAACCGCTTCCCATTCTCCGTTGTAATCCGTGCCGCTTCCTCCAATGAAACCTCCCAAATCTCCGCGAGACTCTCGGTGATCTCCGGCATGTAAAGGGAACTATTGCGCTTGCCGCGATATGGGACAGGCGCCATATAGGGCGCGTCAGTTTCCAGCATGATGCGGTCTCTTGGGGCATAGCGGATCACCTCATGGCTTTTTCTGGCGTTTGAGTAAGTAATCACCCCGGTGAAGCTGATATACCAGCCCATATTGAGAATTTCCCGTGCGACTTCTACACTTCCGGAGAAACAATGCACCACACCGGGGACATCCCGGTAATCCCGCAAGACTGCAAGGGTATCTTCCGCCGCCTCCCGCTGGTGGACAATGACCGGAAGTTTCACTTTGCGCGCCAGTTCCATGTGCAAGCGGAAACACTCCATTTGCACATCCCGGGGAGAGTAATCGTAGTGGTAATCCAAACCGATCTCACCCACGGCTTTCACCCGGGGGTTTTGGGTAAGGGTTTCTAATTTCTCCAAATCTCCCGGTTTCCGCTTGCTACTGTCATGGGGATGAAACCCTACTGCGGCGTAGATATAGGGATAAGTCTCCGCAAATTCTATCGCTTTTCTGGAGGATGGCATGTCATAGCCTGGAACCAAAACCAGCTCAATGCCATGTTCCGGCAGACTCTGAAGCAAGGCATCCCGGTCTTCCTTATAGCGGGGATTATCGTAGTGGGCGTGGGTGTCAAAATACATGGTATGGCTCCTTTTTTCTGAATTCTCATCAATTATATAAAAAAGGATTGAAATTGTACAGACTCTATGTTATGATACTCGTTACGAACAATGTTTGAAAGGAATGACGTTTCATGGTAATCGCATTTAGTGTTGTGCATATGCTGTCTGCTCTATTTCTAATCGCTGTCATTTTGTTCCAATCCGGCAAAAGTGCTGGGCTTTCCGGCGCGTTGACCGGGGGATCTTCTGACACCTTCATGGCGAAAAACAAAGGGCGGTCATTGGATGCACGCTTGGCAAAGGTCACCAAGTGGGTGGCTATTGCTTTTGCTCTTATTACTTTGGTTATTAACTTGATTATCTAGTCTGGACAGATGAGGGAGACCTGCTATCTTTTGATAGTGGGTCTTTTTTTGTTTGCCTATCGCTTAATGAGTGATTTCGTCTTCCACTTCCCGCTTCGAAGCCGAATCATGCCCAGCACAAGCAGAAGCGCCCATCCAATCGGGATCGTGACCCAGGCGGCATTATATCCCAGCACACCAAAATGCACCAAGAGATAGGCCAACACAACCCGCAAAGCAAGTTCAGCAGAGATGGCAAGCATGGGGAACACCACATCTCCAGCGCCCTTTAGCATCCCACCGATGACAAGGAAGGGTACGATCAGGACATAAAAGGGCGTAACAAAACGAATCTGAGTAACCGCGCGTGTAAGCGTTTCCCCCTCGAGGCCGAAGAACTGGGCGATTGCCGGTGCGAAAGCCATGAGAACTGCCATGAAAACCAGACTGCTAATCAGCGTCATGATCAAAGTCTGTACAAATCCGGCCTTCACACGATCCAAGCGGTTTGCGCCGATATTTTGTCCGGTGAATGTGGTCATACTGTTGTTAAAGGCAAGGAGCGGCATGAGGGCAAAACCATCAATCCGTGTGGCGACGGTGTAGCTTGCGATGCTGATGATCCCAAAGGAGTTCACCAAGCGCCCCATTGCCATAAAGGCAAGAGAAGCCATGCCATTCTGTAGGGAAAGGGGTAAGCCCAGCTTCAAGATAAGCCGGCAAATCAAGAAGTCAAAGCGCCATTCCGGCCGCAGGTAGGCATATTTGCGTACCATATAGACATAGGCCATCACGGCGGAGGCAAATTTAGAGATCACCGTCGTCCAGGCCGCCCCCGCGATGCCCCAGCCCAAGATCACAACAGCCAACAGGGTGAGAATTACGTTTAAGATGGAAGTGATAATCAAGAAGTAGAGGGTCACCTTCGCGTCCCCAACGGCTCGCAAGACGGCAACAACGCCATTGAAAATGAACTGGAACACAATACCAATGGAGAAGAGCTGAAAGTAAGTAAGCGCCATGTCAAAGAGGGTGTCCGGCACACCTAGAACATGCCGTAAAAAGAAGGGCGCCAATAGGGCGGCAAGAGCAGAGATCAAAGCGCCCAGCCCAGTCATGAGAAGTAAGCTAGTGGAAACCACCACACGCAACTGTTCAAATCGCTTCGCGCCAAAATTTTGTGCAATGAGAATCCCGCTACCCACCGAGAGTCCAATGGCGAAGGCTAAAAACAGAATAATCAAAGAAAAAGACGTCCCAACAGCAGACAGGGCTTCTTCGCCGACTACTTGTCCGATGATGATGCCGTCTACGATGGTGTATAAGTGTTGAATTAGGTTTCCGAATAGGATGGGGAGAGCAAAAAACAAAATAACTCTCCACTCTTTGCCCATTGTCATGTCTTTTGTCAAGAGGCACCTCGGTTGGTCTATGGATAGTACCATAGTATCCTAGAGGAGGTATTTGCACAAGGGGGGTGAGGTGATATTTTTAGAATGAGCGGTATTTATAATAGACGTAGAAACCAGTGTAGGGGCGACTTGTAGTCGCCCGCCGGTAACAGTTTGCCAGGCAGTAAGGGCGCGGGCGACTACAAGTCGCCCCTACAGGTGCATTCCGTCATTGTAGGGGATCCCCATTCCCCTCCTTGGAGGGGTGCCGCCCGCAGGCGGTGGGGTGGTTGACCAGCGCAACTGCTCCGCGGAACCACCCCGGCCTTCGGCCACCCCTCCAAAGGAGAGGAAAGCCGTTTCCGCTACCGCACCATATAAACATACTGCCCAACAACCCCTACCGTCCCGAAAGCAACACATCCCTGAGTACCCGCTCATCTGTCACAGGCCGATGGCACCCAGTCCGGTCACAATAATACCCCGCCGCCTGTCCCTCGATGGGAGCCGCGTCTTTGGAGGAAGGTACCAGCCGATCCAGAGGCGCATCTTCCTCCGAATTGCCCACCACAGCCACCTGTAAGAAGGGGAGATATCCGCCCGATGCACCGATCAAGGCGCTCTGATCCATCCCCGGGGAGATCGTCAAAGTCGAGATATTACCGAGAAGCAAAATCCCAGAGAGGAGTCCTGTTGCAGAAGAGGGATAGCGCCCCATCATTCCAAGCCCTCCGGAGAGGATCCCCTCGGCGGCGGTGAGATAGGTCTCGTCTTTGGTCAGCGCGTGGAGACGTAGTAAATTGGAACAAGCCACCGCATTGCCGCAGGGCACGGGGCCGTCCAGATATACCTTCTGCCGCAGAGGCAAATCTGTCACATCTCTGCCGGAGAGGAAGAATCCGCCGCCCGCGCCCCCGAAGAGTTCCATTAGATGCGCGTTCCAATTGAGGGCTTGCCCCAGCCACTTTGGATCAAAGGTTGCCTGATAGAGCTCAAGCAATGCCCAGACCAGATAGGAGTAATCATCCAGAGAGGCTTTCTGAGAGGACGAGCCCTCAAAATGCGAGGCGAACAGCCGTCCGTTTTGCACCAAGTTCTCTAAGAGGAAGACACAAATCTGCTCCGCACACTCGATCCAGTCAGGTTCATCCAATAGCCGTCCGGCAGAGGCCAAAGCCGCCGCTAGGAGTGCATTGGAAGAGGTGAGGATCTTCTCATCCCGAAAGGGTCGATCCCGCAGTTCCCGGCGCTCATACAAACGGGCAAGATCATCAGAGAAGCTGTGGTCTAAGTCTCGCCCGATGCGATGGGGTAAGCTGAGGTTATCCCCAATGGAAAAGGCATCGCAGAACAAAGCGGCACGCTCTGCACCGAGAACTTCGGAGATTTGTGCCCGTGTCCAGAGATAAAAGATCCCTTCTCCGTCTTCATTCTCAGCATCCAGGGCGGTGTAAAATCCAGAGTCAGTGGCGGCAAATTCCCGCTGTACAAAAGAGACGCACTGCCGCGCAATATCCGCCAGGTTTGGATCATCCAAACAGACAGAGGCTTCCGCATAAGCCAGAATCGCCATGGCGTTGTCGTAGAGCATTTTCTCATAATGGGGGATATGCCACTTGGAATCCGTACTATACCGAAAGAACCCACCCCCCACATGATCAAAGATGCCGCCCTCCGCCATGCTGTATAGTGTTTTGGATACCATCTCTAAAGGGGCATCTCTATCCTCTGCGATTTGTGCTTGGCGCAAGAGGAGGAGCACACGCTGTAGAGCGGGAAATTTTGGAGCGGGATGGAAACCGCCGAAGGCAGGGTCAAATGCAGACTCCAAAGACTCTACACCAGACTGGACACAGGCAAAACGACTCACCTCGCCGCTGGGAATCGGACGAGAGAGGAAACTCAACAGTTCCCGCCCCGCACCTGTGAGCCGTTCTCTGTCACTTTGCCACATATCCCGTACCCGGGTCAACAGAGAGAGTAAGCCCTCTCGGGGATAATAGGTGCCGGCGAAGAAGGGACTTTTATCGTGGCAGAGAAACACAGTCAAAGGCCAGCCGCCGTGGCCTGTCATAGCGGTACAGGCCTCCATATAGAGATGGTCAATATCCGGTCGCTCTTCCCGGTCAAGCTTGATGGCGACAAAGTGCCGGTTGAGCATGTCGGCCACTTGTTCGTCTAAAAAGCTCTCCCGATTCATCACATGACACCAGTGACACGAAGATTACTGGAACACGCTAAGAGTACCCAACGCTAAGCAAAATAGGTTTGTCTTCGGACTTGGCTTTTCTGAACGCCTCTTCTCCCCACGGGAACCAATCCACAGGATTGTACGCGTGTTGGTGAAGATACGGAGACTTCTCTTTAAGCAAGCGATTGGGTACATTCGTAGTCGTATTCATGGGCATCACCTCATTTCATAAATAAATTTGAACTTAGATTGCCCGACAGACAAAAAAAGATACCAGCCGACAAGCTGGTATCTTTTACTTGTATTCCATTTCGAGTGTTACGTTGTCATCGGCGTCTCGTGTGTAGTAGATGGCTTTGATGATCGAGCTGTAGAGTGCATTTAGCTCTTCGTTGGTTAGCCCGTCTGCCTGGATGACTTCACTAAAAATCTTCAGCAAACTCAGCTTCTCCGGACTTGCTTCGTTGTTCAGGTTGTTCAAGGAAAGTCGGATGATAGCCATCTCGTCCTCTAGTTCCTTCAGTTCAGATTTCGCAAGATCTCTGCGGCTCACGAACTCATTTTCATCATACACCTCACGCTCAAATAGTCCGTAGACCTTTTCGAGCGCTACGGCTTTCGACTCGGCCGCTCGCTGCTTAAACTTTAGAACCGTTTCTAGTTCCTAGGCTCCATGAGGCTCACCCCCTTTCTCAATGAAGTGTGTTGCCTCTTAGCTGGCCTTGACGGTTGCTGCGCCGCACGTTTCAGCAGATGTGCCAACATACTTGCTGTGTAGCGCAAAGAGTTGGCTAAATAAGCTGTTTACCGCTTGTTGGCTAGGTGCGTTTGATGTCGTTGTCAAACGGGCGTTTGAACATTTTGCGAGTTGTGCTTTAGTAATATTCTTCATTGTTTCCTTACCTCCTTGCATAAGAATATCTAAGCAAAATTTACGACGATACGTTAAGGGGCAGGACGCGATAGTTAGTCGCCCCTGCCGCCTTACAGACTATAAATCAAAAACAAAATTACAGTCATTCAGAACGCTAATACTCCCGTATGCGTTCCGAATTGTGTTCTCTACTATACAACGTGCGAGCCTTTCTTTTTTATTTCAGCGCCCGAATCATCTCTATCGTTTTCACAATCCACTCCAGGGCACCATCGAACCGATACCCTATGAATCCGGCAGTTTGTAGAATATCAGCAATTTCGTCCCGCGTGATTGTGAGGTCGATCAGGCTACCCACGGGAACGCCATCTGCCACCATCTCTTTGATATAGTCCCAATACGTTCCTGAGTAACCGAAGGTTGTGGCATATTTCGCCGGATCACTAACTGCTGCACGCACCATTTCCTCGGTATCCTCATAAAACAAGCTTCTACCATTGTCGTAGAGGGGGTAGAAGGATTCGCCTGCTGCTGACATCATAATGGCGATATTGGATAGGTGGCGGTCATCTTGCCGCGTGATGAAGTCGAGCAATATCATCCGGGCAATGTCCTTTTTGTATTGCGGTCGGACAGAGATTAAGTTTTGATATTCGTTATCTGATCTCGCGCCATCAAACAGACGACGGAAGTGAACGATATATTCTTTTGAGAAGTCGTATAAAAATGCAGAAAATACCGTGTCCTTATCCACGCGATAGGCTGGACAGCAAGGAACCCCCAAGCGTTCTGCCAGCAGATACACCGCTACCTCGGATTCCACATCTGTCAT
>Ga0131853_10009955_pt1 | contig 17413 bp, 13 predicted proteins | sample TergutLab28metaG_FD_92764 | JGI IMG/M metagenome (GOLD analysis project Ga0131853, IMG submission 92764) | Labiotermes labralis P1 segment gut microbial communities from Petit-Saut dam, French Guiana - Lab288 P1 (version 2) (version 2) | ecosystem: Host-associated > Arthropoda: Insects >... | reverse complement strand
TCCAGGTTGCTATCCAAAAATTTAAAGATCAAGATATATAGAACTATAATTTTGCCTGTTGTTTTGTATGGGTGTGAAGCTTGGTCGCTGACATTGTGGGAGGAAAGGAAGCTGAGGGTGTTTTGAGAACATGGTGTTGAGGAGAATATTTGGACCTAGGAGGGATGAGGTAACCGGGGAATGGAGGAGACTGCATAACGAGGAGTTAAATGATATGTACTCCTCACCCAATAATGTGCGGGTGATAAAATCGAGAAGAATGGGCATGTGGCGCGTGTGGGTGAGGAGAGGGGGGTGTATAGGATCTTGGTAGGGAAGCCAGAGGGAAAGAGACCACTGGGGAGACCTAGGCATAGATGGGTGGATAATATTTGGACGGATCTCCAGGAGGTGGGATGTGGCTATGTGGACTGGATTGGGCGGGCCCAGAATAGAGACAGGTAGCGGACACTTGTGAGTGCGGTAATGAACCTTCGGGTTCCGTGAAATGCAGGGAATTTCTTGACTAGCTGCAAACCAGTTAGCTTCTCAAGAAGGACTCTGCACTATGGAGTAAGTAAGTAAGTATATGCAATCACATTAATGCAAAATTAATTCATGTCAGAGCTACAGCAGCTGGAATATACTTGTACTCTCAGCCATTTTCATGAGTTTTTATCTTGTAAATTTCTGTGTTGCTTTGCTTCATTTCCCCATCTCTTTCATGCTGTTCATTTTTTTAAATTGTAACCATTCATTTAAGATTAATTATAATTTAGAGTCTACAGTTTTCATCCTATAAACCCTCTGGTCTGTTTCAATTCAGAATTAAATCTGAACTAGTGAACTTAAAACAACAGACTAACATGGACATACATCCATACACCAAGTGGGATTCAAACACACATCGCTGGTGTTTCAGCAGTCAAAGACCAACAGTTACTTTTCATTATAATAAACACATGTATGTTACAGAAAGCATCCATATTCAAGTGAAACCCACACCAATCAGCTAGGTTATCAGGCTGAGTATGACTCAATCCCATAGTTTAATGCCAGTAAAGTCATCTGAACTCAGAGCCACAAAATTGCTTCGTTGGAAACCACAAAAATATAAAGTTTTGCAAATACTCCAGAGGGCTGACTGTGTTGCATTGAGTATGGGCTTGTAACTGGTTTTATGAAGCAGTGTGCAGTGGTATTTGGGTCTGCAAATGAAATTACTTAAATAGCCAGTGTGGTGAGAATAATTGGTCCCAAAAGTTTTCCAACACAATAAATTCACAAAAGTACACTGGACAAATCATCACACCATTTGCTAAAATCTAAGTTATAAGGAAAAACTCTACAGGTTCTTCCAGCAAGAAAATACAACTGTTCATATAACCAATAATTGAATGGGTGCCTTACAAAATATTGTCAGGGACGAAATTGTTGGTCGTCTTTGTGGTCCCCTCATTGACCCAATCTGACATCTGACTGTTGTCTGTTGGTATGTTTGACACACGCACACCCACACACACACATGCGTGCCCACCCACACACATGTGCGCCCATCCACACCAACCCCCACCACCACACACACACACACACACGCGCGTGAACGCACGCACCGACACACACACACACATGAAGACAAACTTGAAGAAATAGTAATGTAGTATCAGCAGTTTCTAGACAATTTCTAAGAGTTTTAATACTTTTTCACCAGGTGCCAAGCTTGTCTAAGAATTGAAATGGGTCATTTCCAATACCTACTTCAACATGCATTAAGTTATAATATATACATATCATACATAACATATATATATATAATATATATTTTCATTCTATACTATACTGTATTTATGACAAAAATTGTTAATGAGAGGGTTCTACTTTAAGCTGGACACACTGTACTGTGTTACTTTCTTTCCCTTACTATTATTTTTGATCCCCATTATCTTGTTCTCTGCCTCACATATAGTTGCTAGAACTTTAAAAAAGGAAAACACTCAAATTAAGAAACTACAATACAATCAAGTAATATAAATAGAGGCTGCCAAAAAGGATTGAAACAACACCCAAAAATTCCATGGGAATATTTACACACTGCTTTAAGAGCCATGGCTACCAAATCCACTCACAACATTATGGAACAAATTTCATCACACCTTTGAGTGGTCTTTGCTCAATATGTGGTAAAGGTACAGGCAAACCAGTCCTGTTACAGGCCCAGAGGGGCCTAGAGGGTTCCAGAAATTTAAGGTTCCCAGATTTCGTGACAACGGCACAGGATGGTGGTAGGTTGTCAGCCTTACGCACCGGCCGCCTTTACCCCCAGGAAATGCTCCTGGTACTCATTTCTGTCAGAGGCTGATTCAACCCCAGGGCCATAGTGCAATCGAAAGGATTTTATGTCAATGAAAAATCCACTGACACCAGCTGGGATTGAACCAGCGACCTTCCGATTTGTAGCACAGCACCTTAACCACTGTGCTACTGCAGTCCCCCAATATGTGGTAGGAAATAGAAACCGTATGGGATCATTACATTGTATACATATGGGTTTATCTCAGGTCACCCTATCTCTAATTACTGCCTTTTAATTTTTAAAAAATTGAATTTCCTTTAACAAATATCTACTTAATGAGTGAATTTCATGAACATATCACTTTATGAAGCAAATTTTTGGAGCACACTCAAACCACAATATAGCACATCATACTGCCCCCCTCCAATACATACTTCATTTCACTGGCATTCTAAATAAACTACCATATACTGCAGTGAGCAAACATTGGCACTTTTCAGGATTTTACTCTACATTTTGTGAGCAAATTTTAATACCAAATTCAAAATATGTAAGTTTGAACACGTATTAAAAATTCTCACTACAACTATTATAGTTCCACTAATTTATTAATATAAAATACATTTGAAGAGAAAAAGTCTGAGAGGGAGAATTTTGTCAGATCTTTCTAAATTCAGGACTGAAGGGGTTAAAGTAAGTGTATTTATGATTACATTTAAGATCAGAAGCAGCAATAGGTACAGGATAGGATAACTGGGGACAATGAACAAATTACATAGTAATTTTAAGGATATGTCAAAAAAAATAAGTAAAAACCTAATACATTCATACATAATAAATTGTATTACATACAAAGTATCTACATTAAATACTATATACTAAACAATGACATTCTTTGTAAATAATAAAAGTTATTACTTTTATATACTTTTGCTGAAAAGAGATGTACAATTCTTGGAAGTTTATTGTTGATATGGTTTAACTGTATTGTTATTGTTATTTAGTCACCTACAAACTTCAACACACACGAAACATTACAACTAAGATTACAGTATGCTACAATGAAATGCCATATGATGTGGTACACATGTACCAATGTTTCAGGGGAAGCCACTGCCTCCTACTTTATGGGTGAAAAGTGAGGCCAAATCTGATCCCTATGTCCTACACAACCTTCCTACACATCTTACTTCTCTGGCCTCAAGATGGAGAATGCAGGTTCCTCGTGGACAGTGGCACCTATGTACCCTACTGCACAGTGTCAGATACCAGAAGGCCCATGCTCTTAGTATTCACTGCTGTTCAGAACCTCAAATCTTGCGATGAAATTGTAGATGCTTCAGTGTTATGCTGTATGTACTCTGGAAGAAAAATACATTAAAATTAGGATCATTTATAGGTACAGTCAACTTATTAGTTACTCCCTTTTTAAATGCTATACAAATGTATGTGAAAGAGACACTGCTGTGGTAAAATTAATGGTATTCCACCTCTGAATCAGTGGCTTTAACACAGCCATGGTGTTGACACCCAAGCCTACATACTTTGGGCTTGTACTATCCTACGTTAGGTGACAGAATTAAATGTATGTCCTGTATTTTGTGATGACTTACGCACAACATATCAAAGATGGTAGTGGTAAGTGTGTTGTTTGTTGCCCAGCCTCATTAATCTGTCCTAATCTATGTGATGTTTTTGGCAAAACACTTACGTATTTTTAGTTACAAGTCAGTTCTTCACATGTTTGGACCTCTAGACGTGAACCACATGGCAGACCACCCCCACTGTTGGTAACTACCACACTCCTGGTTCTCTGCCGCACACTGCGCGACCCACATGTGAGGGTGCAAGGAGACCAAGATGTCCATTCTGATAAACTGCAGTCAACAGGTTCAACTGTAAGGACAACGTAAATTTCATGTACCAATGTTCTTCAATTACCATTTCCACTTTCATGTGGATCATCCAATTGTAATATTATCACAACGAAATCTTACCAGACATGCTGTAAGCTTCTGACAGCATCCTGTCAAGTCACCAGTGTTTGTGTGACAGCCATGAAAGGCTCCAAGAGGTCTGACAGTATCCTGGTTAACAGAATTATAAGATATGCAAGCCAATGAAGAAGTGCTGGGAAGAATTTATGACATCTTGTTTCCTTGAAATCCTTTACTCTGTTTAGTGATGCTATCAGGAACCAGAAACTAATAACCTTACTATTTACTGACTGCTAGTGTGAATTATGAGTTAAATTTGTCAAACGGAACCTCAAAATTACACACTCTCAATGCTAAACATACGTGTGTATGAAAGACAGGTAGGTATGTTTATTTCCCATCTCCATACAAACTTTTGCACATTTCCTACATTACTTCATTACTTACTGCTACAAACCAAAAGTTAACATAGATTTCATGAGTTCACAGTGTTCTTGTTTTACATTTAAGCAAGAAAGAAAAAAATTTTCATAATAAAAGATACATATTTTAAGAAAATATGTTGCCGCATATCATCTCAGGACCCTTTACTGAGGGGTGGTGATGTCAATCACAGCACTTTATATGATCACCACATTAACATCACTGATAAAAAATTGAAAGGTACTCTTCTGGTTTTGAATTAATAATCCACACATTAGATTGAAAGTTACTGGAATGAAACTAGTAAATCTGGAGACATAATCATAAGATATATTCTATGTAAAATATGAAAGCAAGGACAGTCAAAAGTTCAAGTAAAATTCAGGTATCCTCTATGCAATAGTTGCATAAACAAAAGTGATTGCATAGCCTGAGATCATATAAGTCAGGTCTTTGTTATTTCTTTGGCTACCCTACATTTAATTTTTATTCAAAAACATAATTCAGTTAACTTTAAGTTCATTATTTCAGCTGTTCACAAATAATAATTTTTGGTTTTAGACCAAATTTCATTATTTTTTTACTCTTAAAATAAATTTAAACTTGTGCTTGTGGTTAATGAAGCACTATGCCGTGAGTCACATGGAAGAGTGGGGGTATTGCTCCATGCATTCTTAACATTGACCCTTGATGATGATGAGTGGCCAGCTCATGTTGCGGTCACTTCATCCCCTGGGAAAGGATCTTCTGTTAGCAATTGGATATGAGACTTAGTAGGTCTTAGCACTTGTCTGGATGCTGTGATTAGCAGAAAGCTATGTACCCCTGCCGAGAATCAAACCCCAATTTCCTGGTCATTAATCCAGTAGTCTAGTCACTATACTGACTGCACAAAATAATTTTTGTGAAACTGAGTCAATGCAAAACACACCTAAATGAAAACTGTGCAAGTTAGTGTCACATTGATATACACAGAGAATAAATCCATCATGAACATGTATACCACAATGGACAATCTCTGAAAGAAATCATGTCATGCTACCCTTAAATGTAGTGAGGAACTTCAGTTTTAAGTGAAAATAAAGTTGCATACTGTACTTAACTTGTGAATGACAGTCAAGATGTGCAGAACTTACAGCACATAGAGAATTTAAACACAGGGTGAGCTGCATGCACATAGCTGAAGCAAGATGAGTAACTGAATTAGAAAGGATGAAATGGAAAAAGACATAACAGGCCTGTTAGCAAAAGTGCCAAGGATTTGACTTGACACACATCGCTGCACACAGTGTACATATATGTATATATATATAGTACCTTTCAGAACTGGGCTAGCATCTCCCCATGTTGGATTGTCATCAATTACACTTTCCAAATCTGCAAATAGCAATATTTCTTAATATATACTCAAATTATTTAATGATAGTAAAATTTATAAGCTCAGTTTTCGTAAAGACCAAGATAACCTGTAATTTTCCCAGAATCAACATTTCAGTGACTCTTTACCCGCAGTTTGTTTAACAATTCTGTCAAGAACTCAGAACTGAATAAGTGGATGAGAGTGAATAATGGATTTTAAGATATACAAGAGGAGGTGGTTGTGTAATTTTACTTGGAGTGACTCAGCACAATAATGACAAGCCTCAGGTAGGACACCCCATGTCTCAGTTAAGATTTTAACAGACATCTCCCATGTACTTAATTGCATTTATCTGCTAAATTAACATCAATAACATAAATAAAAAAAATTATAAATGTGGGATACTAACCCTTACCACAAGTTACTTTGCACTTCTTTTTCTTCAGCATTTTCTTTGGACAAGGCTTGCCACCATTTCTGGCATGAACCTAGTAAGAGAAAGAAATTTTCAGTTTGTAATGAAGATTATATTAGTAATGATGTCCCTATGTTTAAAAACAATACCCTCTTGACAGGCCAAGGAATAACTATGACATTAACAGTGTCAGTATACTGTCAGAATAAATAAATAATCATGACATTAACAGTTGCAGCAGACCATCAGAACGAAGAAACACGCCCGGACACTGTAAGGATGGAAATGAGAAATCAGTACATGCCAGGGTCCTTGACGCTCTGAATAGGAGGAGAAGGAGAAGGACGAGGAGGAAAGAGGAGTACAATGAGAGGAGGAGGGTTAAGAAGGCAATGGTGATAATGAAACAAAAAAGAAAAATTACTATGATCAAGGATAAAAATAACATATAAACGAAGATAATGGACAGAAATGATGCAGAAAATGAGAAAGAGGTAAAATGATTAAGGCAAAGGAGAGCAAGTGGAAGTAAACAGGGAGTGAGTGGTCAGCTTCATACACCAACCACTTACACAAGGGGAAATAGTTCCCAATATCTACTGAATAGATGGCTAGATGTGCCCAAGGATTTGTGTAGACACTGCCAGGAATTGAAATCAGATTGCTCAGTCATATGTTCCACAGCTGTCTCACCTCCCAACTTTTTTGGTGAATGGCAGAGTTCAAAATATATGAAGTCTTGGCAGCACAAAACAATTACGTACCTGGATTGTCCTAGTCTTGGTTTTGATTCCTCGTCCACAGGAGACACTGCAAAAAGACCACGGGGACCAGCGAGACACTACACAGTCCACAGCTGCCTCATCAGTGCTAGCATTGTTTTCTAACACATGGCTTTCAGCCTGCAGAGCAGAAGATGCAGTAGTTGTTACATCAGCATCTTCATCTTCTTCTTCTGCAACAGTAATGGTCAATACAGAACACACACCATGAATTACAGAAGCCTTCCTGACAATTAACACTATAGTGTATTCCAACAGGCCATGGTGGCTCAGATGCTAAGTTACTGTCCTTTCCCTGTAGGCACCTGTGTTCAATCCCAGGCTATTCCATGTACAATCATTCTTGGACAAATTGGCACTTTGACAGGGTTTTCTTCAATTACTTCAGTTTTCCCTTGTCAGTATCATTCCATCAATGCTCCATTCTCATTCACTCATCTGTGACCAATGTCGTATAATCTTAATAAATGGTATCTTCTTCTTCTTCTTCTTAGTACGGCTCTACAACTCTTAGTGCAGAGTTTTGGCCTTCTCAACCACTTCCTTCCATCTTCTTCTCTCCTGGACAAGGGTCTTCCAATTTGGCACTTTTGACCTCTGTATATATTATTGTCATAACGTTCCATGTGCCAATATTTATCCATAATTTCATATTCCGCTTGACTCGCTTTGGTCTTTGTCCATTTCTCCATCCAGCCTTCCTTGATTGACTTTTCAGCAACTAGATTTTTTCTGGGACTAGGTGGCTGGCCCTGTGCCCAATCCCCAACCCGGAGGACCAGGGAATCATCTGTCAGGGTTACCATGCCTTAGCCGAGGGATCCGGTTTTAAGGCGCTGGATATTCGCCCTCACCTCCCCCCCCCCCCCATCCTCCTGTTGGGGGGGATTTGTTGGCCATGCTGAACAATTGCCAGCTTGGGCGTTTCTTGCCATTTCCAGAGACACCAACGTGGTATAAGTGCCTCCACAGGGCCCTGGTCATCCATTAACTCTCCTCCTTTCTCAACTGTGCTTGGGACTGACTATGGTGGAATAACTGGTATCAATAAATTATATTCTGACACCGTATAATCTGGTAGTGATTTACTGATGTTTCAGAGGAACTTACTGCTCTGTCTTTAAAGTAGAAAAGCAAGCCACACAGAGTAAAAAATTTCAGTCTGAAAATACAACACATCCCGGGCAGTTATCATCAAAAGAGCCTCAGTTTCCACTTTTCCACATCTCCTCTTCACAAATCTGTTTTCCTTTAAAATCACTGTGTCCACTTATTTCTCACAACAACCTGCTTCGACATCTCCTAGAATTTATTTATCTTCTATTGAATTCTTGTGGTTGAAATATGTGCTGGAACGTTGCAATGCATTAATCTGGTTTTAGACCATGCTATAGCTAAGATGGTTAGTCAAGGGGCCTGGTTTCAATTTCAGGGTAGTCCATGTGGGATCTAGGGTGCACAAAATGGCACAGCATCAGGCTTAACTTCAAGGAATTAAATTTTCTCCTGCCAGTTGTCATTCAGCCATTATTCCATTCTCATCTATAATCAGGGTGTGATACAATGTGTCCATCTGAAGTTTCAAGAGGCTCAGGTCTTGTCCCACTCCTACAACTTACAAAGAAAACTATACATAATGTTGACAAAGCAACTTAGAGAACAAGTACTGTAATTCATTATGTTAAATTCAAAGTACATGTATTTGTCCATATGTTTGTTTATTTGGATATATGTGTGTGTGTATCAGTTGATTTAGGCGTTTGTTTCTTCTTTGTGTGCAAGTTTGTCCATGATTGTTTCTCTTTGTGCACAGGTATGTATGAGAATATTATTAACAAGACTGGAAATGTGTGCCATATTACAATGAAAATTTTCAATCCTATCTGTACATATTCTTTGCAATTTTGCATCCTTGTTTGTTCTAATATTCATTTCCTTGTAAGCCCATAATCTAAACTCACTTCTTATGTGTAGTGTGTTTTTAATTAAGACATTCAACAACACAAAATGATATTTTGATAGACTGAATAAATCAGAAAATATAAATAGTATAATGATAATACCACAATTCTGATCCAGTCTTCCATGTCCATGAAGATGATATGAAATTACTCCAGATAATGAGACGCCATAACGTTGCAAACGGGCTGTTCTGTTTGCCTTCAGTTCCTCTTGAGGTGTAAGCATGCATAGACAATGATGCAAATGGAGTGGAATAATTCAATAACACCAGACTTCAACATGATGAAGCCTACTGCGTTACAGATTTTGAAATACATTCACTTCCTGTTTGTTCATTCCTATTTATGCAGTGCTTATTATTTGTTACAAATATTACTTAACAGTGCTGTGTGTTCGTATATTTTGATCCATTTAATGATACTGGAAATAGGTCAGAAAATGTAGCTCTAAGTGATAAAGACACTTAATGTAGCTCTAAGTGATAAGACACTTAATGAAAACTGAATTCAACAGGTGAGGAAGGAAATGGCCATGACCTAATTTTAGCTCTCTCCTGGCTGCAGATTTGTTTGAAATCATGGAAAATCTCACTACAGATGGGCTCTGGTCAAGATTGGATGAACAGACCTCCTAGACATGAAGCAGGAATGCCAACTACCCAATAGCAACATTTAGTAACAGTGCTGTTTCATCAGTACAGGCTGTTTGGCATTAAATATGATTGGAAAATAGTCGAGAATGGTGAGTAACTAAGATCTGGGAAGCAACCTTGAGCTATTCAAAAAATTAAGAAACACTGCACAGTGAAGGTTTGAGTCTTACCGTTCATTGGCTGATGCAGTTAGCCAGAGCAAGAAGTCACTACCAAAAATCACACCTATATGCAGGAGGTCCAGTGTTCAAACTTAGAAGAGATATTGGCTATCATGACAGATTATTTATGGGTTTCCTCACTTCTGCCAATCAAACACCAGCATATTACCTCAAAGTATTCCATACTGCTTCCTTCTACACCCAATCCCAATCATTCATTGACCATCCAATCATACAGTGCTTTATAGTTTAAAGTACTGAAATCACCAAACAAACTGTACACGAGTACATAAATTCACAATAAATAACTAATTACACATACAAACATATTACCCACAGGACGCATCAGTTAATAAAGACTCATTATATATTGCCATGTGTGTATCATCTACTCGTAGTTGCCCTAATTTCACATACCTTTGTATTTCTTGCATGCACTTTCACAGCGGTCTTGAGTTTCAAAATTGTTTCTGTTCCCACGGCATCCTGAGTACAAGAACTCTAGGCAAGCTTCCACTTGTGGATCAAAGTACCAACGACTGTTATTTCCAGTACATGAACCCGAACCCTCATATTTCGGCATCTGACAAATCTCTGCAAGCAAACATATGGCATCAAAGAAAGGCACTTGTAACACTGGATTTAATGTTTGCTGACAATGTAGAAATATATAATGTGGTAATATAATGCCAATGGCACAATGGTATAGGGCATTCTCGAATTTTAGGCAGAAGAGATGGCATCCAGACATCAGAGAAAGTGCATAGCCATGAATGTGTTTAATACAGTCACAGACAGCTATTAATTTGCAGTTCTTTAGCTTAAGTACTGGACATGGGGCTAACAACTTCTGCCTATAAACAGTAGCAAGTTATAAAATGGTACATGTGCTCACAAAACTGATGAGATTCTTTGCAGTTTCAGGCATAGGAAAAGAATATAACTTTTGAAACTTGAAAGATTAACTAAAGTTTTGACTGGGGCCATCCCGTTGAGTTATCCAATACAAATATCAAACAAATATTATTATATTCAGTCAGAACACAATGAATAGTTTTACTATAAATCTATAAATCTGGCAACATATTTCAGCTCATTGAGCCATCATCAGGCCAATTCATAAACCATAATGAAGGTACCTTCAGTAGATGTGCACATTGTGGGATCCCAAATGTTTACAAATCACAGGACAATAAAAGGTACAAATGACTGTATATCATAAAACCCAGACAATATGTCGTTGTAAAAGTATACAGGCAATTCAAATACTTTTACAACGAAATATTGTCTGGGTTTTATATTATGATATACAGTCATTTGTACCTTTTATTGTCATATGATTTGCAAACATTTGGGATCCCACAATGTGCATATCTACTGAAGGTACCTTCATTGTGGTTTATGAATTGGCCTGATGATGGCTTGATGAGCCAAAACATGTTGCCAGATTTATAGATTGATAATAAAACTATTTGTTGTGTTCTGACTGAATATAATAATATTTATTTGATATTTGTATTGAAAGATTAACCTTTACAGATTGCTGACTTAGATCAATGAGAGGAAGCAGTAAGAGACAGCTGTGTAACAGACATTTGTATAATTTATACTCTTCACCTAATATTCTGTGGTTTATTAAATCAAACTGAATGAGATGGGTGTGACACCTACCATGCATAGGGTATGAGAAATGGGTACAGAATTTTGGTCAGTCATATTAAAGCAGGAAGGCATGCAGGTGACCTATGCATATACAAAAGTACAATATTAAAACGGATCAGACAAGAACATTGTGTAAAAGTGACAACTCAATTCAACTTGCTCAGGAAAGGGTCCAGTGTAAGCTTTTGTCAATATATTAATAAATCCAAGAGTTCAAAGATTGATGTTATTTTGGATGCAATACTGTGTCAATTGGTGCACAGTTACAGATGTTTTGAAGGATGTGAGTAAAACAGTCCAGAACCTCAAACTTGCAACCCATGGATTCTATAGAAATCAGGAAAGACATTGTACCATAGATTGGTTTATTGAAGTAATATATGGATCTATTCCGTAATGCAGATAGGACACAAACCAAGTGACATGAACTGCGTAAGCATATAACAGAATTCATGATGCCCCTAGTAGCAAAGGTTTCCATTACCACCAAAGCAGAAAATGCTGTATGTGTTCTGTGTGTGTTGCATGATTGCTAAGTTACTGCTGCCTCTTGTGTTTGTCTCCATGTCTCAACCCCCTGAAGACTAATTTAAATGACACCTTGCCTACTACTGCAGCTAGATTTAAATGGCAACTTGTCCATGTTAATGCAGTATCTCAATCTTATATCTTCTTTGGAGTATATTTATAAATGCACTGTTTGGTCAAAAAAGGCCATACAAAATCATAAACCTGTCATCTGCTGAGTAAAGTATAAAATACTAGCACAATTTTAATGTGAACTGCAAAACATCTCAGATGTGTGGTACAGGCATTTTAGACATGAATATCTGATGCAAGATTTTTAACTTCTGCTCTGGTGTAGCTGACACCTTTGCTGTGCTGGGATGTTGCACAGGGTTGGTTGGTAGTTTGCTATTGACATTTTGGGACAATGCATCAGCCCTTGATGATGGGACTGACATGCTGTCCCAACTCATTGGCAGTCAATTACCAACCAGCAAGGCACAACATTCCAGAAGATCGAGTAATCAACAGGGTGAGTTACAGTGCACAGAATGTGATGTAAGCACGATAAACATCCTTGCAGTGAATGTGAATACTAACCTCTTGCCATTGATGGTGAAATCTCACAGGAAGGAAACTCACCATCACACTCAACCTCATCTATAACCTGTACATCCAAACAATCCTCCATACTAAGTGGACCAATATAACTTTCTTCCATATGTTCATACATTTTCTTTGTTTCCTCATTGTATGCCACTTGCAAACGTGTTCGCATACGTCTTCCTTTGCCACAGGTGGCACTGCAGGGAGTCCATCTAGACCATTCAGTCATTGGGCAATTTAGTTTTCTATCCTGTAACAAAAAAAAACTGAAACATACCATGATATGTGGTCTATGGCAGTGTTATATTCCTGAAAAACACAACTTGGCAAAATCAGGTTGACAACAGCAGTGTCATAGGAAAAACTGGGGTTAGGGGAACAACCATTGCTGTTAACATTAATTAATTAAAATATTAGTTTACAAAAGGTGTATTTTATTGGTTTATAGTGTATAATTATATTACAATGCACAGTGCAAAAAACATAAAATTGTACTACTGTAGGCAGAAATAGCCTGCTGCAAAGCTGTTCACATCATGACACCACATACAATAAGAGCAGATGCACTCTTCATATCCATATTTCAAGAATTACAGTAATTTTTCCATTATGTACCAATATTCATAAGTCAATATGTCAGCTACATTGATATTGATAAGTTAAAATGCCATTTATATTGGCACTTGGTTACAGTACAGTCTCCTGATTAGCTCTGACACAATGCAGCTATTTGTGCAGTACACTAATAGCTAAGACAACTACACATGCACTATCATAAGCATCAGCACTCATATTCTCAACACATGCCTCAACACATACCTTACTTTCTTCTGGGAAAACGTCACATCTGTCTCCCCCCTCTCCATTACATACATCATTTTGTTGAAGATGTGGTGTATCACGGTGTGGAGAGCAGCGTTTATATACTTCAGGCCTTTCATATGAACGTGTTCTAGTGCGCACACCTCTTCCACAAGTCACTGTACAGCTAGACCATACGGTCCACTTTGTCAGTGTACACATGGGGTCCAGTGGTGGACCTGTCACCTCATTACCAATGTGGGAACTGCAATATAACACAGGAGAACACAGAGTCCTTTTCATGCTTTCAAGCTCCATCTAAATCATCTATGCTACCATTAAAATGTGTACTAATTAAAATAGAGTACTGTTGTAGATAATTTCTGGCTTTTGTGGTGGTTCAGTAGTAATCTGGGGCCCTGTTTGGGTAATGCCAATGTATAGGTGTTGGCTGCATTGCTGGCATTTCACACATCCTTGCTTCTATATTCAATGTATCAAACGCTTTCAACTGCAAGCTGACATTCTTATAGTGGTGTCGCCAAATACAAAGTATTCAAGTCTTCTAGACTATGACTCCACCCTGATTCACAGTTAATGACATTTCAGAGGAGTTTGTTGCCTCCATCTTCAGGGTCCAAGCAGTCCAAGAAGAGCACTGAACTACTGAGATCCTGGATATTGAGGCACCACACTCCTGTAAACTTTCAGTGAATATTTTCTGCTTAGAAAGTCATTGTGTCCCAAAATACTTCAGTCATCACTTCCATCTGCAAAGTGGACCTGTACAATGTTCCTCCCTACATATAATAACCTAACTGTGTGATTAGGTGAGTCCCACTTCATTGCGCTGGTTACTGTTGTTGCTGTGTTCTCTGTGAGGATGTGCATGCTATTGTAGTTTCAATAGTACTTTGTTTCCATGACAGTGTGAGTCACAACACTGCCACCAGAGGGTAGCAATGATATGAAAATCCAAGTTACAATTGCACCACCAAAAGTCACAAATCCTATGCTGCACCCAGCATTAGGAATAGACTATGATGTCTCATGAGTTTTTACTACCAACACCTATATAAAGTTACAATATCTGTTTCTACTTTGTTACTGTCACTTTTAATGTGGCTACACTTCACAAGATTTGAAGTTAGCAAAGTGATATCGCTGAAGATTCAAGCCTTCTGGAATGTCACACTTGTCAATGGATAAGTGATTCCCGACATTGAAGCAATAAAATGCCTTTATGGAAGTGAAGATAAAGGAACTACAACTATTTGCAACAATGATAATTATAATTGCAACAACAGGGCATAACATCCCAGAAAGCTGGCAACTTATTTATGCCTCCTCTGTAAATGGTTGCCTCTGCAGCCTAAGGCTGGCATATTACTTTCAAACAGGACACAATATTTCATCTAATTTATCGTCAAATAGTCATTTTATCATTCATAATCTATCCAGTTGAAAAGAATCATTAAATAAACCAAAAATCACTCAGTTGTTATTGTGTTACCACTATGTCATTTAAACCACCATCAGACATTCTTTTGCATTGCTCTTATTTTAGTCATTGAATGATCTTAGATGGCAGTAGTGGTTCTTGTACTACACAAACTAATATGAGTGAAGAAATATGACAAATGTTGAATCTCTGACTAAAATCATGAACCAAATTTTGAAATTCTGGTACACTTTTGAAATATTTTCAGTGTCATTGCAATGAATCATGTAAAATAAGACATAAATTGAAGAGACAAAACTGCATACACACCTGCATGTCTCATGAGCACCCTGGCAGTGATATTTGAGAGTCAGCTTGACATCGCAGGATCTGATCTGGGACTTCATGGTGTCTACATACGATCTCTGCTTGTACTTCACACCTCTGCCACAGGTCACAGTGCATGGACTCCATGGACCCCACTCTGTCACTGCACAGTCTTTAAAAAAAATCAATTTTAACCATTCTATGGATTTAATATTTTAAAACAAGTTACAACAGACTGCAGCAACTCAGTCAGTACAGTGACTAGACTGTGAGTCCAACAAACTGTGGTTTGTTTCCTGGCAGAGGAAAAAAATGTCTTTTGTGAACAATCCAGACAGGCCCTGGGATCCACCCAACCTCCTCCTACTATTGTTAGGATATCCTTCCCCAGAGATAAAATGGACATGTGGTGAAGATTGTAACTCATACCTGTCTAGTTCAAAGTTTAAGAATGAGTGTAAATCTACCTCCACCTCCCCATATGCCTTAATAACATTCACAGGGACAAATTTACTGAACTGTAAAATAAGTTATAAGTATGAGATTTAAAAATGTAGTGCTATATACAATTGTAATTAAATCACTGTAACTACAAAAATTACAGGGAGCTATCCAAAATGGAGAACAACAAAGACTGGAAACAGCATGAATTCAAACATGGTCTTCTGGTAGTCCATCTTTCAATCTGTCCAATGCAATAACCACTGAACTCGTTCTCAGGATATTGGATACTGAAGAGTTTTACTAAACTTTGCTGAAATGCCAAATTTTTTTTTATTGAATAAAAAAGATAATTTCCTACATGAAGACATACAATGAAAACATATTAAAAAAACTGTACATAAATGTAAATATACTTGCTTTTATAATGCTCAGGCATACAAAAACTTGATAAATATGTAAATGGATTGATTTATCATAAAAAATTCAGTTTTAAAAAGAATTTTAACACTAAGTATAGAAGAGTACAATTTCTTGTGAGACATGCTTCACGTAGAAAATTCCAAAGCTACTCAAAAACCAGGGCGTCCAATTTTACAGCAGAATTTTAAAAGCCATTCATTAAAGTCTAACCTCCTGGCAGCTACTTTATCCAGTTTCCACAAACATTTTATGTAATATTAAGATAAATACTTAAAAATCAAAGCCTCATATTTATCAAATCACTGTAAATAAAGATACTTGGGGCAGTAGAGGTATAGTTCCAAAATTTTTTTAAATTGGTTAGCTTCAGGATCCAGCCACTTTACCCTTGAAGAAAAAGTCCATGGTACTCTTCGATAAGAGACTGGGTGGGCTCAGACCAAGAATAATGCAGTAGCAAAAAAATCTCTGTCCACAATGGAAATCAAACCTCAATTCTCCAGGCATCCAGCCTGTGACCTAGTCACTACACTGACTGAGCTACACACCAGGTCAATGGCTTATTCACTTTAATACTCTGGTAAACCTGTAGTAGACGGTATCATTACCTGTGTGGGGACACCCACATTGTAGCTCTCCTTCCTCCGTCCAGTTCTCTGCCAGACAGCACAACAACAACTCTCTCTCTCTCTCTCTCTCTCTCTGTAACCCCAGTCTCCACTCACAGCTCCAGCAGACCGAGTGCAGCTTCCCATCACGGCACCTCAACACGAGTATTCATTCTACTAGCCACGCCTACCAAATCTGCCAACTAACCAGTGGCAGGGCAGGTCGAACAGCGAGAAATCTGCATAAAAAGGCCACGTTTTCAGCCTGAGTTCATTCAGAAAGGAGTAACCAGCAGCACACATCAAGAAAGGACTCATCAAGACAGAAGATAGGACTCCAGACTGCCTGGCCACGTAGCCTCGTGGACCGGGCACACCACCGCTCGCCGGGCATCCTGCAGCAGCACTCAACACAGTTGCAGCCCCCTCAACTCCACCGCGGACCTCCGGCAAACTAACCGTGTGGCCGGTGGTTCAACATCGCCCGCGGCCTACCAGAGGCCTCGTCACGACATGGCAAGCAGCTCTACACCATGATCAACACCACTCAACAGCAGACGATAAAGTAACGGCAAGTAAGCCGCGACCTCACTTGTCAGACTGTGCGACAAATCTTGACATTAATAAATATTT
>Ga0131853_10009954_pt1 | contig 17414 bp, 19 predicted proteins | sample TergutLab28metaG_FD_92764 | JGI IMG/M metagenome (GOLD analysis project Ga0131853, IMG submission 92764) | Labiotermes labralis P1 segment gut microbial communities from Petit-Saut dam, French Guiana - Lab288 P1 (version 2) (version 2) | ecosystem: Host-associated > Arthropoda: Insects >... | reverse complement strand
TGTTGCGGAATTTTGGGTATACGAATGAGTAGTGCACTACACGGGCGGCAAAACACTGCCCCTGCGGCATAACAAGAAAACGTAGCGGATAGCCCCCGGCTATCCGCTATTTCTCCGCCCCAATTCCGTCGTCCCTGAAATCGTATGTACATGCCCGCCGGGTACCTCAATCGGCGGCCCCGTCAACCCGGAGATACGATGGCTATGCGGTCCGCTCTGCCGTGTACGGCTCTGCGGCGGCGACTGATGCGCATGGTTTCCTCGTGCCGAACGCGCCGCAGGGGCGGCCTTTGGCCGTCCGCTCTGATTTTCACGCAGCCCTCGCGCTCGCAACTGCTCCAAGGCCAAGGCATTCCGCTCCTGCAACTCCGACACAAAGGCCAAGGTATCAACCCGTTCCCGCCGAGCGGACAGCTCCTGCGGAACTGCAATTCCTGTCCGTCCGCGGGGGAAATTAGGGTTTGAATAAATCTTCATCGGGTCATCTCCCATCTGAAAAAATAAAAAATAAACTGAAATGCTATGTATTGGCGCACAATTTGTACGCCAATGGGAAAACGTTTACTTCAAAGTCTCAAGCCCAAGAATGATATTCTCAAGGCCCTTCTCGATATCCCGCAGACCCTCGCAGATGTCCTGCTCGCCCTCTTTGATTTCGTGTTCGGCCTTGTGAACCAACTTTAAGGCCTCGACAATCTCATGCACAGCCGACCGCAGCTCTTCTCTGGAACGGTGGAGGTCACGCAGTCCCTCGCAGATGTCGGCGATGCCTTCCCGCACCTCGCGGAGACCTTTCTCAATCCGCTCCCGGTCCTGCTTTTTCTCACAACAGCTCATACGACGCACTCCAGTTTTGTGTTGTCGCCTGATCAGACGCATGTCATTATATGCGTAAGCGGCAAAATTGTGTGTTGAAATTTTCCAATGATAAATTGGCCCGATTCAGCCAGAATAAGAACACGCAATCAAATCGGCGGGAGGAATTCATATGACATCCGCTACATGCTGGCAACTGTTCTGCGAAACCGGTGACCCGGCGTACTACCTGCTCTACTGCGAGGCGAGAGAAGTGGAAACTACTGAAGAAAAAACCGCATAAAAACATTGGTAGCCGAGCTGCGGGGCTTCTGCCCCGCCGCCGGGAGTCCGGCGTCCAAGGCTTTCGCAAAGCGAAAACCTTGATATAGGCGGAATTCATTTCCGCCGTATAGATAAAATGAAAGGGGACCCCGCGGAGCAAGCTCCGTGGGGAACAAAACCGCATAAGAACAAACAAAAAGCGTCCGGGGGGATTCCCATGGGACGCTTTTTCATGTAAAATGTAAGGACGGCCATCGGCCGTCCGCATTTTATCAAGAGGAGGCGGCCTGATGGATTTAAGCACAGGAGGCATTGTCCTCCGAGAAGTCAACTACAAAGAGGCAGACAAAATCCTCACCATCCTCACCGAAGAGGCGGGCAAACTCACCGTCTCGGCACGCGGCGCGCGGAAGAAGATGGGAAAATACACCGCCGCCAGTCAGCTCCTTGCATTCTCCGAGCTGGACTTATACGAGCGGCAGGGCAGATGGAGCCTGCGAGAGGGGAGAGTCATAGAACTGTTTGGCGGCCTGCGGCAAGATATCTGCCTCCTCTCCATCGGTGCCTACTTCGCCGAGTTGTTAGAGGCCGTCAGCGACGTAGACTACGTAGACCCCGGCCTGCTCACACTTGGGCTAAGCGGCCTGCACGTTCTCTCCGGCGGCACCCGAGACCCGCGGCTGGTCAAAGCCGCATTTGAGCTGCGTCTCATGTGCCTCTCCGGCTATGCGCCCGAGGTGTCGGCCTGTGCCAAGTGCAGCACGGCAACGCCGGCCCAACCCATGCTGAACCTGCAAGGCGGACAAATCCATTGCAGAACCCACAGGCCGGAAAACAGCGGAGCCAGTTTGCCGCTGGATGCGGGGAGTTTATCTGCGCTCTGCCATATCATATCGGCGCCCGAGAATCGGGTGTTTGCGTTTTCGCTGGGGGAGCAGGGATTGGCGCATTTGGCCGCCGCCGCCGAGGGCTATGTGCTGGCGCAGCTGGAGCGGGGGTTTCGGACCTTGGATTTTTTGAAATCGCTCTCGTAAAGAGATGCAGAGGAATATATATTTTACAATGGAGTTAAGCTGAATGAAAAACAAAAAAACTACAATTATAGTAATAGTAACAATAATAACGACTTCGTTTGCGTTGTTCATGTTCTGGGGTATGTTTTTCTTTCTTGGGTTTTTAAACCCAATCATCTTTGGCGGTACAGCTCCCTTGTTGCTTTTGATATCGTGTGTGCAAAAGGGCGAGAAGAGATATGTCATAGGGTGTTGGCTTGTAATTTCTATTTTTCTTATGATAGTTACAAGTATTATTGCATTTACAATGGGCAGTCCTATGTTCAATGGGTGGTGAATGAATATAAAGCACCGCACAGAAAACAAACATTTCCGATGCCCCGCCCATGCCCTTCATTCTACATTCTAAACTCTACACTCTCCGAAGGGAGCAAAAAATGACCCGACAAGAAAAATCCCTCTCCACTCTGGAACTCCCCACCGTCCTCGACCTCCTTGCCACCCACGCCATGAGCGAACCCGGCAAGGAGAGCTGCCGTGCGCTCCGTCCCATCGCGGACGCGGGCGAAATCCGCATGCTCCAAGCGGAGACCACGGCCGCCCGTGCCATGCTCGGCCTCAAGGGCAGTCCCGGCTTCTACAGCGTCCGAGATGTTGCCGCCCCCTTGGGTCGAGCCGACCGCGGCGGGATGTTGAATACACGGGAACTGCTTGCTGTCGCCGGCGTCCTCAAAGCCGCCCGCACAGTCAAAGACTATGCGAAAGGGGAGAGGGAGACCCCGACGAGCATCGACTACCTCTTCCGTACCCTCCTCGGCGACAAACAGCTGGAAGAGCGCATCACGACAGCCATCGTGGGCGAGGACGAACTGGCCGACCACGCCAGTTCCGACCTCGCCGATATCCGCCGCAAAATCCGCCTTGCAAGCGCGAAAATCCAAGAGACCCTGCGCAAGCTCATCTCCTCGCCCACGCACAGCAAGGCTTTGCAGGACGCATTGGTCACACAGCGGTCCGGCCGCTACGTGGTACCCGTGAAATCCGAACACAAAAACGCCATTGAGGGGCTGATCCACGACACCTCATCCTCCGGCGCGACCTTTTTCATCGAGCCGAAAGGCGTGGTGGATGCCAACAACGAAATCCGGGAACTCCAAGCCAAAGAGCGGGCCGAAATCGAGCGCATTCTCATGGAACTCTCCGCCGAGGCTGCCGACCGAAAGCCCGACATCGAGAGCGACTACGAAATCCTCGTACGGCTCGACGGCATCTTTGCCCGTGCCAAGTTCTCCGACCGTCTAAACTGCTCCGAGCCGACCGTCACGGAGAGCGGCGGCGCGGTCCTCAAAAAAGCCCGTCACCCGCTGCTCGACCAAAAGAAAGCCGTCCCCATAGACCTCCGCCTCGGCGGCGATTTCGACACGCTGGTCATTACCGGCCCCAACACGGGCGGCAAGACAGTAAGCATCAAAACGCTGGGACTTCTCGGCCTCATGGCGCAATGCGGCCTGCATCTGCCCGTGGATGACGGCAGTATTGTCCCGATTTTCACCCAAGTCTTGGCCGACATCGGCGACGAACAGAGCATCGAGCAATCGCTTTCCACCTTTTCGGCGCACATGACCAATATCGTGGACATCTTAGCCGACTGCGGCTCCGGCAGCTTGCTCCTCTTTGACGAACTCGGTGCGGGTACAGACCCCACAGAGGGTGCGGCACTCGCCATCGCCATCATCGAACACGCCCGCAGCAGGGGAGCCATGGTCGCCGCCACGACGCACTACGCCGAGCTGAAACTCTATGCCACCACCGTCCCCGGTGTCATCAACGCCGCCTGCGAGTTCGACGTGGAGACCCTGCGGCCGACCTATCGGCTGCTCATCGGCGTACCCGGCAAGTCCAACGCCTTTGCCATCGCCGCCCGTTTGGGGCTTTCCGAGGCCGTCATCGAGGATGCCAAACGCCGCGTTGATACAGAGAGTGCCAGTTTCGAGGAGGTCATCACCAAACTCGACGCTCAGCGGCAAATCATGGAGCAAGAACGCATCGAGGCCGACAAACTCCTGCTCTCGGCCAGAGAGGACAAAGCCAGAACAGAAGTCCTCCGCCGTGAAATCGAAGACGCCCGCGCCAAGGCGAGAGAACTCGCCAAACGAGAAGCGCAAGACCTCATCGAAGAGGCCCGCCGCGCGTCCGACGAGGTGTTCGAAGAGCTAAAACGCATCCGACGTGAGCGCAATAAAGCGCAGGACTGGCAGGAGACGAACGACCAAAGAGCCGACCTCCGCCGCAAACTGAACGAGGCCGAAACCGCCCTCGGCGCAGGCGGGGAGGAGGACATTCCCGAAGTCCCCGCAAGCCGCCCCATAGAGCGGGGCGACACGGTAGAACTCCGCGGCATAGGATCTAAAGCTGAGGTTATAGAAATCGCCGCAGACGGTGCGCTCACCCTCCAAGCGGGTATCATGAAAATCAATGCCAAGCCCCACGAAGTCCGCTTAGTCGAGGGCGCGAAAAAGGCGGACTTCAAACGTGTTATCGCCCGGTCAGAGGCCAAGCTCCGCTCCGCAAGTGTAAAGCCTGAAATTGACCTCCGGGGCATGATGGCCGAAGAGGCAATCGCCGCCACGGAGCAGTTTATTGATACTGCGTCTTTGAGCAATTTGGAGACTGTCACCGTCATCCACGGCAAAGGCACGGGCGCATTGCGTGAGGCCGTACACGGAAGCCTGAAGCGAAACAAGATGGTGAAAGCGTATCGGTTGGGGAAGTACGGAGAAGGTGAGACGGGGGTCACGGTTGTGACTTTGAAATAGGGGAAAGAAATGAGCAAAAGAGCGACTGCCTGCTATATGGCAGGCAGCCGCTCTTTCCGTATAATCATAAAGTGATTATTTTTGCTTTTTTGTTTGAATAACTTTCCCAAACTGTGTGATGTAAAATGCGGCGAGAGATAAACCGTATACGTAAACTATGATTTCAAATATTGCGTTGAATGTCACCGCTTTCAGAAAGCCCGAATAAAAACCGAACATGAAACCGTTTAATGCGTGGAAAATCAAGCCCCCCGCACTTAACAGGCCTGCTGACACAGCTAATGTGTCAGATTTTTTTAATAATGAATACACAAGAAGCCATGACAACAAGGTGAAAACAGCGTTGGGTAGTGCAAACGACATAAACCACGGCACATATCCGTATACGACTTCGTCAGGCGGAAACACGCCGAAGAACCTGACTAAGTATAATGTGTTCACCGTTGCGTGGAATATGCTTAACACAACAAGTAATTTACGGTGTGACATACAAACCTCCCCGGACAACTAATTTCACAGACGTTGAACTCGGCAGCTGCCGCGCTTGTCTGCGCATTATATTATAATAGACATCGGTGCGGTTATCAATGAATAATGTATCTGCAATGCGTCTGTTAAAAAACATATTTGCCGGGGCATGTCGGATAGAAGGGGATTTACTTCAAAATTCCAACGGCTTTTTGTGTGCCGGTCGTAGTTTCCTAAAATTCGCCTCGCTCATTCGCCGTCTTCAAGTTCCCCTTCACCTGATGCCGTGCATTCAGTTCCGCCTGCAAATGTTGCACGGTTAAGCCATGCGTGAACATCAGCACCAACAGATGATAAGCGAGGTCGGTAATCTCACTCGCGAGCTCGGCGGCATCGTTGTTTTTGGCGGCGAGCACCACCTCTGTGGCCTCCTCGCCGACCTTTTTGCAAATCTTGTCAAGCCCTTGCGCCAACAAATAATTCGTATAGGATTTCTCCTGCGGATTCGCTTGCCGTGCCGCAATTTGGTCATAGACCCGCTCCAATGCGTAAAATGCCCCCGTCTCCGCTCCAAAACAGCTGAAACTACCCGTATGACACGCCCCCGTGCCGGTCTGTTCGACTTGAATCAGCAGAGTGTCACCGTCGCAGTCAAAGGCCATAGCGTGAATCTTCTGCACATTCCCGGAAGTCGCCCCCTTGTGCCAAAGCGCGCCGCGGCTACGTGACCAGAAGCAGGTTTCGCCGTGTTTCAGCATGAAATCATAGCTCTTTTGGTTGACATAAGCCAACATCAAAACCCGTCCTGTGTGCACATCCTGCACAATGGCGGGAATCAGTCCCTCTATCTGCATGGTATCCCCTCCGCTCGCATGGCCGCTTTGACCTCGCCCACGGTGGCCTTGCCGTAGTGGAACAGGCTCGCCACCAGAGCCGCATCGCAGCCTGTCTCCCGGAATACGTCAATTACGTCCTGCACGCATCCGCATCCGCCGCTGGCGATGACGGGGATACTGACCGCCTCGCAAATCGCCCGTGTCATGGGGATGTCGTAGCCGTCTTGCGAACCGTCGCCGTGCGAACCATCTGTGCCGCCCATGGCGGTGAACAGAATTTCGCCCGCACCAAGGGCCTCACACCGCTTGGCCCAGTCCACGATATCGAGGCCCGTACCAACCATGCCGCCGTTCACCATGACCTCCCGACCCTTACCGTCGATGGCCACCACGACCCGCTCACTACCGAACCGCTCGCTCGCCTCACGGATGAGATCGGGATTCTTTACTGCCGCCGAATTGACGGACACTTTCGCCGCCCCGCACTCTAAGGCCTTACCGAACTCCTCCACCGTCCGAATCCCGCCGCCGAGCGCAAGGGGGACGGTCAACTCCGCCGCCGCACGCTTGAGCAGGGCGTACATGGATTCCCGCTCTTCGTTGGTGGCGGTGATATCCAGCAGGACAATCTCGTCTGCGCCCTGTTCTTCGTAGCGTTTGGCGATTTCAATGGGGTCGCCGATGTCCACCAAATCTACAAAGTTCACGCCCTTGACCACACGCCCGTTTACCGTGTCCAAACATGGAATAATTCGTTTACATAACATTTTATTCAAATCAACCTTTCCCTCATAAAATGCCTTGCCGACAATCACGCCCGCATACTGCCGTGCCCGCCGCAAGTCTGCCTCGCTGCTCACACCGCCGGAGACGATGACGTCTATGCCGTGAATTTGCGCGTACATCTCCCAATTGGGGGAGGTGAGTGTCCCGTCCCGCCCGATATCCGTCACCACGATGGTGCGGACACCGATGTCTTTCAGCGTTTCGATAAAGGCCAAATAATCCGCCCCGCTGTCTTGGAGCCACCCGGAGACGGCCACCTTGCCGTCCCGCACGTCCACCCCCACAACAATGCGCTCCGCCCCGTGACGGGCTATCATCTCCTGCACAAAGTCGGGGTCTTTGACGGCGACTGTTCCGAGGATGACCCGATTCACGCCCAACGCGTCCAAGTACAAGGCCACCGTCTCTGCTGTCCGAATCCCCCCGCCCGCTTGGATGGGGATAGTGACAGCCGCCCGAATGCGTCGTATGGTCTCCAAATTCGCCGTACTGCCATCCTTTGCACCGTCTAAGTCCACAATATGCAGATACCGCGCCCCCATGCCCTCAAACTCCCGAGCCAGACCGGCCGGGTCATCACTATAAGCCGTTTTTCGCCCATAATCCCCCTGAAATAGACGAACCGCCTCGCCTCCAAGCAAATCAATCGCCGGAATAATTAAGCCCTTGCCATTTAATTCTGTATTGCTCATTCTAAAGCACTCCCTTCGTGGAGGGAATCACCCCGCTGCCGGTCTGCCGCACAGCCTGCCCCAACGCAAGGCCGAATGCCTTGAACATCGCCTCAATCATGTGGTGCGTGTTGTGTCCGTATGCCAGATTGATATGTAAGGTAATCCCCGCGTGGAGTGTCACGGCGCGGAAAAATTCCTCAACCAGTTCGGTTTCCAAATCACCTACCCGTTCATTGGGAAATTCGGCGTTAAACACCAAAAACGGCCGCCCGGAGATATCTACCACGCAATGGACAAGTGCCTCGTCCATCGGAATAGATGCCGTCCCATACCGTGCGATGCCCCGCTTGTCGCCCAGCGCTTTCGCAATCGCCTGACCCAAGGTGATGCCCACGTCCTCCGCTGTGTGATGGCCGTCAATGTGCAGGTCGCCCTGACACGAGACGTCTAAGGCGACCCCCGCCCGAAAGGCGAAGAGAGTCAGCATGTGGTCGAGGAATCCAAGTCCCGTGGTAATCTTGCCCTCGCCGGATTGGTCGAGATTCAGGCCGATGCGAATCGCCGTCTCTTTTGTTGTACGCTCTAAAACTGTTTCACGCATTGCAAAAACGCCTCCATTTCTTCATCTGTGCCGATGGTAACGCGGAGAAAATCCCGTATCCTCGGCTTGTCCCAATAACGCACGAGAACCTTGTGCGCCAATAAATGTTCGTACAAGCCCTTAGCGTCCGATGCCCGAACAAAGAGAAAGTTGGCCTGAGAGGGGAGGACGGTATAACCGAGCGTCCGCAGAGCCTCCGCCGTCCGTTCCCGCGTGGCGATAATCCGCCGCCGCGTCTCCTCCCAATAATCTGCGTCCGCCATAGAAGCCGCCGCGCCGAGTTGGGCAAGCATATCCAACGGATAGGAGTTGAACGAGTGTTTCATCCGCTGCAAACCGTCAATCAAGTCCGCGTGTCCCACGGCATAGCCCACGCGCAGCCCCGCCAGAGAATGGGACTTGGAAAACGTCCGCACGACCAACAGATTATCATACTGCGGCACGAGTGACACGGCACACTCCAAGTCGGAGAAGTCTAAATACGCCTCGTCTACCAACACCACACCGCCGGGATTCTGCTGTACAATGCGTTCAATCTCCGCAAGTGTCAGCGCGACCCCAGTAGGCGCGTTCGGGTTAGCAATCACTACACCCGCGGCGTCCTTGTACGCATCGGGATTGATGGTAAAATCGGCACTCAGCGGACGAACATCCACGCCCACATCAAACAAGGCCGCCCAGACGGGGTAGAAGCCGTATGAAATGTCCGGCATCATTACCCCGTGCTTGCCTCCGAAGAAAGCTCCGAACGCAAAGCCCAACACCTCGTCCGACCCGTTGCCGACGAAGACGTTTTCCGCAGGCACATTCAACCGATCGGCCAACACATTGCAGAGCAATGTGCTGTCGCTGTCCGGGTAGAGCCGTAACCTCGCCGCATCCGCCCGCGCCAACACCTCCGCCACACGAGGCGAGGGCGGATAGGGGTTTTCGTTGGTGTTCAACTTTACCCACCCCGGTTCTTGTGGTTGCAGCCCTGCGACGTAAGGGGTGAGGGAGGCCGCTTTTTTACTGAGATACTGCATTCTTTTCGCCCTTTCATTCTACATTACTCAAACCGCACCCGTATACTGTTTGCGTGTGCATCCAATCCTTCAATGTTTGCGAATGCAATCACATCATCCTTAAATTCTGCGAGTACATTGCGAGGATAATAACTGTACGCACTCCACTTCACAAAATCCTGTACGCCCAGCGGGGAATAGAACTTTGCTGTCCCGTCTGTGGGGAGGACATGGTTTGTGCCGCTCATATAATCCCCCAACGGCTCGGGCGTGTACTCGCCGAGGAATACGGAGCCGGCATTTTTCACCTTCGGCAGATGCTCCAAAGGATTCGCCGTCAGAATCTCCAAGTGCTCCGGCGCAAGCTCGTTCGAGAGGGCAAACGCCTCGTCCAAATCCGCCACTAAAATCACAGCCCCGTATTGGGACAGAGATGCTTCAATCGTCTTTCTGCGGCTCAGTCTTGGCATCTGCCGTGCAAGCTCCGCCTCGACCTCGTCAATCAAGGTCTCGCCTGTGGTCACCAAAATCGCGCTGGACAGCTCGTCATGTTCCGCTTGGCTCATGAGGTCAGCGGCGATGTATTTCGGATTCGCCGCGTCATCCGCAATAATCAGAATTTCCGACGGCCCCGCTACCATGTCGATATCTACTTCGCCGTACACCATCCGTTTGGCTGTTGCGACATAGGTGTTACCGGGGCCGACAATTTTGTCGAATTTCGGAATGCGCTCCGTCCCAAACGCCGCCGCCGCAATCGCCTGCGCCCCGCCGACCTTATAGATGGTAGAGACCCCCGCTGTGGCCGCCGCCGCTAAAATCACGTCAGGCACATTGCCGTCCGCCTTCACAGGCGTGAAGATGGCAACTTCCTCCACCCCCGCCAGCATCGCCGGGATGGCATTCATCAGCACGGAGGAGGGATAAGCCGCCGTCCCGCCCGGTACATAGAGCGCGACCCGGCGGAGCGGGCGGACAATCTGGCCCATCTGCACGCCGTCATCTTTGTGGACGCTCCAAGACTTTTCAATCTGATTGGCGTGAAATTCCGCAATCTGTGTTGCCGCCCGACCTAAGATGCGCAGGAAATCCTCGTCCACCCGCCGAATGGCCTCCTTGATTTCACCTTCCGTGACCAAGAGCGCGTCCCCGGTGAACCCGTCAAACTGCGCGGCATACCGCCGCACGGCCTCGTCACCGTGTGCCCGCACGTCTGCCAGAATTGCCGAGACGGCCTGCGTGACCTCTGTGCCGACCTCGACCTGCCTGTCTTTCAATCCGCTTAAATCTCTATTTAACCGCATTTCGAAACTCCTCTATCATAGGCGCGATTTGCGGGTCATACTTCATCGCCGCACGGCTGACCAGCAGTTTTGTTTTGATGGGCATAGCCTCGTCAAAGATGACCAATCCGTTTTCCTCCAAAGCCCGGCCCGTTTCCACGATGTCAAAGATGACATCCACATCGGCATGCTTCGGCATAATCTCCGATGACCCGGTGATGGTGATGATATCCACGGCCATGTCCTGCCCGGAAAAATACTTCGCCGCAATGTGCGGGTGCTGGGCGGCCACGGTCATGATTTTGTCGTGGTCTTTCTTGCACTTTTGGTAAAACGCCAGCCGTTCGGGCAGTCCCGCGACACAAAAGCGGGTGCCTTTACAGAGGTTCAAGTTCGGCAAGAGGTCGCTGATGAAATTATCACCGCGCATGGCATGGTTGCCGACGGGGACGCTGGCGAGCTCGTACTCCCGATAGCAGTCAAAGGCCGAGATGCCGATGTCCGCCCAGTTCTTGTCCACGTACTGCGGAATATCGGCGATGCGCACCAAGAGAAACATCACCCGCCCGCAATCGGACACGAACTCAAGCTGCTTCCGCTCTTTCTTCGCAATCTCCCGCTCAAGCTCCGTGGATATATAGCCCGCCTGCTGGAAGAACCGATATGCAGAGCCGAGTAGCCGCCGTCCCTTTGGTAGTGCAATTTCAACTTTTCTCATGTTCTGATCCTCCAATGGGGGTCTGAGACCCCGAAAATAAAAAAATACCCCGTGCAATACATGCTTGCATGGGGTGCTCTCACAATGATATAGAAACAATATCGTGTCAAGTGCGCCCATGCAAAACGTGATGTGCATGATGACGATGCACACCTGTGTGAGAATGGGCGAACCTGCTGACACTTGTCATGGTGAAAAAACCTCTTTCAATCTGAGTATCGTTATTGTTGCACATTTCCAACGCATTGTCAAGGGGCGGGATGAACGGATTATGGGGTGAAAACGTCAGAATTTGCAAAAAGTTCACAACTTTTTGGGGCTTTGGCAAATTTACAGTTGACGGGAAAGGCGGCATTTGGTAAAGTAAACATAGAATGGTGTGCAAAAAGAGGCGGCGTTTCGCTGTCCGCAATTATCACATAGAAGGAAGTGGAACAAGATGTTGATGAAACGCGCTACTTTAACAAATCAAGTCGGCCTGCACGCAAGACCCGCAACATTTTTCATTCAGAAGGCCAATGAGTTCAAGAGCAGTATCTGGGTGGAGCGGGATGAGAGAAAAGTCAATGCCAAGAGCCTCTTGGGCGTGCTGTCCCTCGGCATCGCAAAAGGCGGCGAGATTACCATCATCGCCGACGGCGAAGACGAGGTAGAAGCCATCGCTGCGCTGATGCAATTGATTGAGACGAATTTCGGTGATACGGCAGAAGTGTAAAACGAATGACAAGCAAAAGCGGCTGTTTACAAGCAGCCGCTTTTGGTGTATACTTTCCCAAGATTTTGTCAAGTCATACACAGGTGAATCCCATGTCACACAACCTATATAAAAAAGCAACCGACCTGCCGCAAAAGCCCGGCGTTTACCAAATGCTCGCCGCCGACGGAGAGACTGTCTACGTGGGCAAGGCCAAGAGTCTGCGCAATCGGGTCAGCAGTTATTTTACCGGCAGCCATGACGATAAAACCGCTGCCATGGTCTCTAAAGTGACGGACTTCGCCGTCATCGTCTGCGCTAGTGAGTTTGAGGCTCTGGTGTTAGAGAGCTCTCTCATCAAAGAACTGGCTCCGCGCTATAACATCTTACTCAAAGACGACAAGGGCTATCCCTACATCCGGCTGGATGCGCGGAGTGCATATCCCCGCTTCTCCGTCGTTGCCAAACGGCAGGATGACGGGGCGAACTACTTCGGACCATACGGCGGACGGTTTATCACGAAAGAAATCGTCCGTGCCGTGAGCTATGCCTTGCAATTGCCTACTTGCAGCCGAAAATTCCCGAGAGACATCGGCAAGGAGCGGCCCTGCCTCCATCACCACATGGGGCAATGCCGCGGCTGGTGTCTGCCGGACACGCCGAAAGCCGAATACGACCTCTGTCTCGCCCAAGCCGTCATGCTCTTGGAGGGTAAAAGTGCAGAACTGATAGACGCCCTCCGGCGGGAGATGGAAACTGCCGCAGAGGAAATGCGCTTCGAGTTGGCCGCAAGTCTCCGAGACCGCATCCGAGCCTTGGAAAACTTGGAGACCCGCCAAAACGTAGTCGCCCTCTCCGTGGCCGACACGGACGCAATCGGCTTCTACCGCGGGGCGGCGAAAAGTGCCTTTGCGGTGTTGCACTACGTGGGCGGCAAGCTCCTCGATAAAGACTACGAACTCATAGAAAACCCGCTGGAAGACACCGCCGAGGCCATCTCGGCCATCGTCAGACAATACTACCAGCGCAGAGAACGCTACCCGAGCGCAATCTACCTCCCCGCAAAACCGGACGATTTAGAGCCGCTGGAGGAGTTTCTCAGCCAAGCCGCCGGACGGCGTGTTAAAATCCACGCCCCCCAACGGGGCGAGAAGCGTCAGCTCATCGATGCCGCACAGGAAAACGCCAAAATGGAAGCCGAACGGGCCGCCAGCCAAGAGGAAAAAGTGCGGGGCATCCTACAATGGCTCCAAAAAGTACTGGGGCTGGAACACCCGCCCCTGCGCATTGAAGCATACGACATCTCCAACCTCGGCGCGGACGACATCGTGGCCGCCATGACTGTCTTCCAAAACGCCCGCCCCCTCAAACGGGACTATCGGAAGTTCAAAATCAAATCCCTCACCGCTCAAGACGATTACCACAGCATGGAAGAGGTGCTGACCAGACGTTTCGGGCGTTATTTGGACGGTGATGCCTCCTTCGCAGAACTGCCGGATTTAGTCCTCATTGACGGCGGCACCGCCCACGCAAATATAGCGGCAGGCGCGGTGGAGAAGTTGGGCGTATACGTTCCCGTATTCGGTATGGTGAAAGATGCCAAACACCGCACCCGTGCGCTGGTCTCACCAAGCGGGGCGGAAATCAGCATGAGTGCCGTGCCGCAGGTATTTAGCTTCATCGGTACGATTCAAGAAGAGACCCACCGCTTCGCCGTTACCTACCAACGCAGTCTCCGCATGGGCAACTACGGCTCCGCCTTGGACGACATCCCCGGCGTAGGGAAAAAACGGCGGGATGAATTGCTCAAGCACTTCAAAACCGTAAAACGCATCAAAGAGGCAACGGTGGATGAGCTTCGAGAGGTAATACCAAAGAACACCGCCGAGGCCATCATACGGCACTTCGCAGGAGACACCGACACGTAGGGCGCGATGTCCTCGTCGCGTAGTGCATCCTACACATGCAGGAGCGGCATTCTGCCGCCCGTTGTCGGATATTTTCGTAGGGGGCGGCGTCCCCGACGCCCCGCCACTTCAAATGCACACCCCGCGCGGGGCGTTGAGAACGCCGCCCTCTACACGTACCAAAAAATAAGGAGCAAAAACATGCACAACCACGCAAACCTGCAACTAAGAGACCCGGCAGCACCCCCCGCAAACTCCGTGCTGGAACAAACCCTCGGCAACAGCTGCGCAGCATACGAAACGTTCCAAGAGACCTTGCCCGGCTTAGAGATAGAACAAGCATGGCAATGGTACACACCTTACAAAGCGTGGTTTGCCAAAGGACAGCATTGGTGGACAACACCGCGGGGCGCGCGAAAAGAGAAGAACCTGTATTGGCTCTATGTCTATGACGGATTCTTCAGCGTAGCGGTTTGGTTCAAGGAAAAGAACCGCGCGGAAATTCTGAATGCCGACGTGAGCGAAAAAACAAAACAACTGATTCGTAATGCCGAGACAATGGGCAAACTGCCCACCTTCCCGGTGGTATTCGACGTAACCGCAATCGAACAACTTGCGGATGTTTTCGCGCTGATAGACTGTAAGAAACGATTGGAGCGGTAATATAGGGGCGGCCGTCTCCGCCCATCGCTAAGGATATGATTGACAGAAACGGACACACAGGGTGTGACAAGATGAAAAATCTATATATAAATATAAACGAGGTGACAAAATGACTTGCAGAGAGGAAATGTTAATAGCTGTACGACAAATTATCAATGAAAAAGGAAGAAATGAATTCACCCCCAAAGAAGTCAGGGACCGGATGGTAAAGAATGGCACGAAATTCAGCGAAAATACAATGAACGGTGAACTCACCAGTCGGCTATGCAAGGATGCGCCTATAAATCATGTTGCCAGACATGAGGATTTTGAACGAATTAGATGGGGCGTTTATAGACTGCTGCTATAAGTTCTGCAACGAATAGCCATTAGATACACCAAAGGAGACCCCCGCAATGCGAATCATCACAGGAACTGCCCGAGGCCGCAAACTGCGCGAACCCGACGGCAACGCCATCCGCCCGACCACGGGCATGGTAAAAGAAGCTTTGTTCAACATCATCCAATTCGACATCGAGGGCCGAAAAGTCCTCGACCTCTTCGCGGGCACCGGCCAGCTCGGCATTGAAGCCCTCAGCCGTGGTGCCGCGTCCTGTGACTTCGTGGATAATTCCAAGACAGCCTATGGGCTCGTGCGGGCAAATCTGGCATCCGGCGAATTAGACGGCGGCCGTGTGTTCCAAAGCGATGCGGGCAGCTTTCTCGGCAGGGGAGAGCAGTACGATTTGGTCTTTTTCGACCCGCCCTATGACCTCAAAAACCTCGACCAAATCATTGCCAAAGTCGTACAGTTTGACATCTTGCATCAAAATGGTATAATGGTGTGTGAGACAATGTTGGAGACAGTCCTGCCGGATGTCCCCGCACCCTACAAAAAGGGCAGGGAATACCGTTACGGCAAGACGAAGATTACCCTGTACACAAAGGAATCTGCTGAATGAAAATCGCCGTTTACCCCGGAAGCTTCGATCCCATTACGCTGGGGCATCTAGATATCGTCCGCCGTGCGGCGGGTATCTTTGACAAGCTCATCATCTGCGTCATGGTCAATGCCGATAAAAATCCCATGTTCAGCTTGAGTGAACGGTTGGCTATGGTCAAAAAAGCGACGGAGAAGTATAAAAACGTCGAAGCGGACACGGCGGACATGCTCCTCGCGGAATATGCCAGAGAAAAGGGTGCGGCCGTCATCGTCAAAGGCCTCCGTGTCATCAGCGACTATGAGCGGGAATGCCAAATGGCCCTGATGAATAAGAAGCTCAACCCCGATTTGGATACACTTTTCATACCGGCTACGGAGAAGTACACATATTTGAGTTCGTCTCTGGTCAAAGAGATGCACAAATACGGTGCGGATTTGAGTGAGTGTGTGCCACGGGAAATTATAAAGGATATTACTGACAAACAGTAGGAGGTAGTCAGACAATGGAAAATAGCGGTGTTTTAGAACTGGTAGAAATGATGTATCAAATGGTCACAGAGGCTATGAATGTGCCCTTGGGCAAGAATCGGTGCGTGATTGAGCGTGACCGCTTCTTGGACATCTTGGACGAACTGAAAGCCCAACTCCCGGCCGAGATTGAAGAGAGCCGGAAACTCATGGCCGCACGGCAGGAGTTCATCGCAGGCGCGAAGCGTGAGGCCGAGAGCATCCGCCGTGTCGCCGAGGAACACGCTCGCCAAAAGGTAGATGACCAAGAGGTCGTCCGCGAGGCGAGAACCAAGGCGAATGAAGTTATGGGCAAGGCCGAGGCTAAAGCCGCAGAACTCAAGAAAATGGCCAACATCTACGCCGACGACACCTTGAAGCGCACAGAGGACGCCATTGATGCGGCATTGGAAGAAGTCCGAGGTTCCCGTTCCCGCTTCCGCTCTGTAGCAGGGGCCGGGCTGCGGGACAGCCACAGCGAATCTGCGTCTCGGATGCCGCTGGACCCGGACGACGAAATATAAGATAATCAAACAAGGGCCGCCCCCCGGGCGGCCCTTGTTTGAAAGTGGGGGCAGGGGATGGAGAGTACAAATAAAATCTTGCGCTTAATGACAATTGCCATCGGATTTACGTTTACCGAAAACTTGATTGATGTAGCGGTTGCGGGAGACACAAACGTTATGCGTATCCTATGGCTATTCATATGGCCGACACTTATTATTTGGACTCGAATTGGTAAAAAGAAAACGCTAACAAACGCAAAACCTGATTCTGATGACAATCCTGCAACTTTGCGTGCGGTACACTTTTTAAATAAATTTGTGCGTGTTTCCGCAGTTATTATGTGGATTATGGTTGCAGCTCAGTTGGTTATGCTGATAATTGATATTTCCATGGGACACATATTTCCGGAGCGCATAGTGGCAGCACACACCTTGCGCCTGCTCCTGCGGACGACAGCGGCGGTTTGGCTCTCAATCGTGAGCAAGAAGGGGATATGAGCGGGAAGAGGGATTGACAAACGCCAAAAAAAAAGCTATACTAAACATATAAAGGGCGTTGTCGGTAAACGGTTAGCCCTTGAAAAACAGTTGACTAAAAGAAAATAGCCGCTCGTTTTGTTAGGACGGGGCGGTTATTTTCTTTTGTCTATGTATGTAAAAGCTGCAATCATTAACATCGCAAATGCAATCATCAACATTAGAGCTTCATATACTGACAAGGCCTCACCCCCTTTGCTGATTCTCATTGGAGGGTATCGGCTAACCGCCTACCGTGGCATGACAACGCCATCTGTATTGTATCGTGTGAAAGAGAGCTTGTAGACAAAGCCCTTGCCCTACATTTCGCCGAAGGCGAAATGCTTTTTTGCCGACAAGTGCATGATAGTGTGCGCCGGAGGCAAAAAAGGTGGAATCCGTTTGTTTTCAGGACATGCG
>Ga0131853_10009952_pt1 | contig 17415 bp, 9 predicted proteins | sample TergutLab28metaG_FD_92764 | JGI IMG/M metagenome (GOLD analysis project Ga0131853, IMG submission 92764) | Labiotermes labralis P1 segment gut microbial communities from Petit-Saut dam, French Guiana - Lab288 P1 (version 2) (version 2) | ecosystem: Host-associated > Arthropoda: Insects >... | reverse complement strand
TATCTCAGTATTTAACCAACTTGATGCACAAAATTTGTTTCACAATAAGTTTTATTTCATGTCTCTACATGTTTCGAGCACATGTGCTCATCATCAGGAGGTCAAAATTGCATTACACAGCCTGTGGTATCATCACACCTATGCAATTGTGACCTGATGATAAGCACGCGTGCTCGAGACATGTAGAGACGTGAAATAAAACTTATTGTGAAACAAATTTTGTGCATCAAGTTGGTTAAAGAAACTGAGATAAACATATGATATTTAAAAAGTTTAAAGCTCCATGTATTTACTAGTTTTAACACAACTCATATTCTATTTTAATAATATCCTTTTAATAACTTAAAACTTTATGTAAAGGAGATATCGTCCATGTTACGGTATTGCATTATATACATACTCTTTTATATTCAGCCTGAAGTTGGCTTTTAAAAGTCCCAAAATGTTTCTGTAAATTATTTAAAATGATAGTTAATTAAAATTGTGTTAGACTGTATTTATTGTTACTTCATTTATTAGATAGTAGCACAACGGGGATGTCCTACCAAAACAGAGGGTTTATATAGTATTCAAATAAACGCGGCTGTACCTGACTGCGCTACATTTGTAGAACTCAGTATTATGCCAAGTCACGATTATTCAGAATTTACGCAGTGTTTGACATTTCACGGTTTTAGTATCATGACTTTGGCTTACAGGCTCTTCGACTCAAATCTGTTAATAAGATCTACACATAAGCTACGCAGCGATTGAACGGAATTCTGTTGACTTTGCTGTTGCTTCTGAAAATTGCAAGGACTTCTCAGATGTCTGCTGCGCTGTACCTAATCCTGAGGTGTCATACACTACGTTGAATTTACGGCTCGTCAGTGCGCGCGGATGTAAGGTGTGACGCAACGCTCTGCCAGACGTAATTGATTTATGTTACAAGGTAAAGGGAAGAGTAATATTTAGTTTATTCATTTGTAAGTTGACACTTAAACACTGCCAACCTTCTTTGTGTGCAGACTGGTGTGCTGCCGGTGTGTTACGTGTAAACATAGCACATTCAGTTCTCTTAGTAGTGGCAACTCGATAGATATTTTTTTGGGATGTACCCGCTGCAAATTATGTAGACGTTCTTGTAATAAAAACCAACGAGATGCACTATTTCTCAAATTTATTTGGTAAAGAACTCTACATGTTTCGGACAGATTCACTGTCCATCATCAGGAGTCGTAATACTGTATTCACAGCAACTGGTATTTGTCATACTAGTTGTGTTGACTGTCCGCTAGCGAGGCCTCACTAGCAGACTCACTGCTGTGTATGCAGTATTAAGACTCCTGATGGTGGACAGTAAATCAGTCCGAAACATGTAGAGTTGTGTACCAAAATAAAGTTGAGAAGTAGTGCATCTTGTTGGATTCTATTATACGAATATGTCACGATGCACGGTCCTCTGAATGTCAAATGTGTAGAAGTTGTTGGATATCCCGAGTGATTTTTTTTAAATTTTTTTATTATTTCTTAGAATCCCACCGATGAATATCTGGATCAGACTTGAAGTACGCTACGACAGTTTTCGTCGAAACCCTTGCCCTATAGCCTACGTAACTGTCCTCCCGCATATTTCGACCACTACAGCTGAAAAACATTGCAAATTAATCGCAAAATTAAATCTTATGTTTTCTATACTGTTGTATTGTCGTTGAATGTGGCTTAGAATACCTTTTCAGTTATAATTTTTGGTTTAGAAATAATTTTCCCAAATAACTTTGAAGATGTTTGAAAATCAGCAAAATTTACAGAATGAAAGAACCTAAAGTTTTCTAGTGCCAACTATTTTAACGTTGCAACTTTTGAAGCTAGCGCAGCGGTGTACCTGAGGATTCCGTCCTGTAGGGTTATCACACTATCAGTGGGTAATTGGATACCGACGTTTTGAGGCAGCGTATTCCCCTCATATTGAAGCGTCTAAAATCCAAATTCTAAATTCTGACGTTTGAAGATGACAGCTCGTTGACTCGAATCGTCAGAATCTAGTTACCCATGGACGCGCTGCCATATCCTAGAACAAGGAGTCATGTTTTGAACTTTATTTGACGGTGATTATATGTGTTATTGATCGGTGATTTTTATGCTTTAAATATGTACATATATCATCTTCCATCTTTTCTCATCAGAGATTATTTTTTATTGTCGTAGGTATGGGAATAACGCTGTCCTGCTCAGTCCTTCTTAAAAGTTGGAAGTGACAAGGAAACTCTTGAAAAACTGCATCGAGTTTTAATGATATTGTGTAACATTCGTTGTTTGTGTAGATACCGCATTGATTGTGTAACACAGGATTGTATTATCAGTATGCCGTGACGTATGACGCAAGGTTTGGTTAATGGCCTTGCACGTCGCTTTGAAAATTGTAAATCTTGACACACAAATACTGTTAGGAACACCAGTTAAAGCCGGGATATAATTTAAAGCTCTACGGTGTAACCAGTCCAGCTTTCATAAATGACTGCATGTGTATCCAGTAACGTAACAGGATTGGATTTTGGGTACGAGCTGTTCTGGAACCTCCTTATTAGACACCATAGATATACTAAAGGTTCCAGCCGGACATGCATTTAGGGTTGTTCCCACCTTTTGTTCCTTCCGTTCCAGTAGAGACCATAGGACGAGTCTACCAGATGACCACAGGTTCGTAGTTTCATAATTAATTCGAAATCGGAACTGGCCAGAAAGGGCCATAATCTTTGGTAACTGAAGAAGACCATCAGCTCTGTCTCTCCATACAGAAGGGGTGCACAAACACCAGGCGCCTGGTCGCCTGTGAGATTAAAATTTGTGCGGTAGCTAGTGAGTATAGAAGTTCGAGGCTGCTTCTGGATTTTTTGAAAACCTGTGACCCCTGCCTTACAGGTTTTACTGAAAATTGCTTTAGACTTTTGGTTCCTGAGACTTCCAGTAAGCAGATATCCGCTTGCTTTGTATTTTTTGGTAACCCAAAATTCACGGTACAGGATACTGGACGTACGTTAGTGTCAAGGGATGGAAGAAGAGGTTTTCCTTCTTGAGGTTTCAGGTTTACACGGCGGTGAATGTGGGTGTGCTGTCATGTGACATCGTGTAGACTGTGCAGGCAGCACGTTTCTCCGAAACATCGTTAAATTTGTACTAAGCTACGTGGTGCTATATCAAAAATAGAGTTACCTTCACGTTTTAAATCTTTGATAAAAGCATACACTAAGGAGGTTTAGAGAAGGGCCGTTTTCGAAAGTCAAATATATCCTGTTGGTAGCATGGAAAATGTAACTACGAGCCTTCGAGGTATGTATATTTTTGTAACACACAGGATGTGATTATTTGGAATTTCGAGAGAACGTTCTGAGAGACCATTGTTGCCCGTTCGTAGGTTCTGTTCTGCTGCTGTCCTGTGCAAACTGAAAGAAAAAAACGACGTAACCTGTTGGGATATGAGACTTTGAACCGGGACCTAAAGGAATCATGGCTAGCTTCCTGTTTGTACCTTGCATCAATGACAAAACACTTCATTATCCAACAGATGCATACATATATAATTCGTAGATACAATTAGGGCTATTATGAAATATATAAAATATTTAAAATTGCTCCAACATGTTTCGGATCACAAGGGATCCATCATCAGGGAGCTTTATACAGTGCTTGGCTAAAATTACAGTAATGGTTCTGTCGTGTCCTTTGATATGGACGTAGTCGGTGTTACGGCAGCATATTTTCTCGAGGTGCGTGTGCGTGCTGCACATCATGGCTGTTCAGCACTGAACCGCTGTGTTAGTCACCCGACATAAGTTTCCCAGTCTCGAAGGGAATGTATTTCACATTAAGCTTCCGACAAGGCCATCTTATAACTTCGCACAATATTTTTAAAAATTGTGTTTGCGAATTGACGGTCGTGGTTTCGTATGGGACATGGCCTAGAAATACCTGCCACGGTTCTACTTCACTGCCAGTAAACATGAAACATGTTACGTAATCAGAACGTCACCTGTCAAGAAATGACAAGTAATGGTAATGGTCAGCGTAGCAAACAGCAATAATTTCAAGTCAGTGGCGGTTGAAACTTGCGACTACTGTGTAAAAGGATAATTTAATCATCATCGTAATAAGACAGTCAGATTTATTGTTCGGTTGTGTTCTTATAACCTTACTTCATCCCGCTTAGATTATTTGTATGACGTCGAACATAATTAATGGGAGTGATTAATCGGCAAGCATCTGGAACGAAACGGTTGTGACCTACCTCGAGGTACTAATACAGAATTTTTTCTGGGTCTCCGGGACAGAGCAGTCTGGGTCGAGAATCTAACCTGGGACATACTGGATACGAAAATAAGAAAAAGTTGACGGTAACTTGTAGAGGAGGTTTGATTTATAGCAGTGGAATTGGTAACACATGACGTGTCCATACTGATTGTGAATGATAACTTGCAGAGAGGGTCAGAGATTCGATAATTGCCGCATTGTGAGGCAGGCAGAGTATGGCGCCTTTTGCCAAGGAACTGTCGAAAATATAACAGATTTGTTGTTCTTTTGTTATTGATATAGCTGCGTTTTGTCAGTTACAGATTTACAGAGCGTGATGTGAGGATTGTGGATGACGAATCGGATGGGAATTTTGCGGTGCGGCGTTTTTCACATACCCTTTTTGGTATTTATCAGGAAGGAATTGGGGAAGGCATCTGAATCCGGTTCGGTCTATAGGCGAGATTCGAACCGCGTATCTTCATGATGTAAAGCATGAAGTGCAATCACTTCATCACGCCTGTCTGTTCCTCTAGAGGTTCGTATATCTACCCACGAATCATTCTCTGCTCATATTTACATTCATTGTGTTGGTGTAGAATATGCGACGGTAGATTTGCACAGTACGCTGAGTAGAGGGGTTTGTAGTGTTAGCACAGAAGGTACTTAAGTATTTATTGTAAACGGTAAACCCTTTAAAGTCTCTGCGACGAGCCGATCACTCGTCCAGAGAAGTCCTACTGACTGTGGTGCGTCGTTGTGTGTGATCTAAAAACCCCGTGATTGAGGAGGCCCTGGCCCGCTGGGGGCTATCGCGCCAAAAACAAACAAACAAACCCTATTAAAGCACAATGGTTACTATAATTTACCACTTGAATCGACGTTAAAAACTGCATTCTTCCACGTAGCGTACTTATGTGTTTCGTATGGTACTCACAAGAAACAACTGTTACACCTATTTATGTATTTTCGAGTCTTCTGGTATGTCACGCTGTGTCGTTGAGAGTAGAGGTTCCGACGTGTCGAACGATCGTAGTGTCTTGATCTTCAGGGTCAAACAGTCGAGGGGGGGGGGCTTCCTAGACTGCTTGATACCACTGTGAGAAATTCAAATGTCGCAGTGATTATTTTCGTGAACAAGTTCGTTTTTGCGGCCTGGGGGGGGGGGGGGGGGGGGGTTGGGTTTCGGGTTAACGGGGTGTGGTAGTGTGTGTTTTTTGTGTGGTGGTGGTTGTTGGTGGTGTGTTGTTGTTGGGGTGTTGGGGGGGGGGAGGTGTAGTTTGGTTTACGGTTAATCAGGTATTGTAATGTGTGTTTTGATGACAGATATGATGACATAATTGTTCAGGTACATGTTTTAACTGTGTTGTTTAACGACGCTGTCCCGTGCTAAGATTTTATAACGTCTGTGGTAGATTAGTGAATGAGTATGGAACATTGGTGGAATGACAGTGGCAGGTGAAAACTGAAGTACGTATTCAGAGAATTTGTCTTCATTACCACTCTGTTCGCCGTATGGACTGGCCTGGGAATGAACCCACGTCTCGACGGCTACAGGCCAGGATTGTGCAGGTAATTCGAAATATTTTAAAATCAGAATATGAAGGCTTACTGCGATCACAAGCGGTGCGAGTTTAAAACGCGTGTCTCAAAAAGCACAGTGCGATATGGTTTTCGGTCTTCAGCGATGTCTTTACTCGTTGCGTCACTCTGGTCATTGCTACGTTCATATCTGATATGACGTCGGTGCAGAGAACTTGAAACTGGTTGGCGTTCGCATAAATGAATTACATTACAGTGTCTGCTTAGCGTTTGCGCGTTGCTTAATTTGCGCTCCTTATGCCACATTATTGGTGTCAGCTCTTTAAATTTTGTGTTCATTGTGTAGCAGAGTGGTTTGTTTTCGCTGAAATATGGTCCCCTGATAGGCGAAATATTCGCGTTTATTGCCGACCAAAGTAACACGATTTACCGCAAGTAATTAAACAGCGATTTAGCTGTTGTCTCAACTATCAGGATTTTCTTCGTCGTTAGTATTTTTTGCGTGTTGGCTGGCATAGCCATTTGTGAAGAGCCTAATCCCACATGCAATAGCCCCTACCGTTGTCACAGAAATTCAGTATCAGATATGATTCAAAGCCGGAACATCCCAAAATGACTGGGCTGTGAACGCAGAAGAATAGAAATGTTATTGTTATACTGAGTTCAAACATGTGACAGTCGCTGTCACGAATCGCCATGTTATCGGCGGTTTTCCCGTCAGAGAACACATTTGATACATCACACGCGCGAGCGACACTGTGTTATAGGCGTACGGACGTCAGAAGACCATAGAACCAAGCTACGTCTTGCGTACCAGCGACAAGCGTACACGCTGTTGTGAGTCGTGGCGTGGCAGCGACTGGTCTAGTAGTACGGTTGCGTCAGTGTGCACACACTGTTTCTACTGGAGAATAATGCTGTACAGTGTGATTTAAGTGGTACAAAGAAAAAATGTATAGAAATCAGAGCCTATCACATTCGGAACTTGGAGTGCACACGTCCAATACTCACTGCTGCCGCACAATCTAGCAACCAGCAAGCTGCGAACTAACAAGCTTTGTTGCTGCTTGCTGCTGGACCGCGCAGCTTACGTGCTCACCCGCTACACCCCAGTAACGCGGGACAGCCCCGTTTGTTTGTCCGCGCGAGTAAGTGGGTGCATAGCGTCGTCTGCAGGCACGTGTTCGACGGACGCTGAGGCACAGGACAGCCGACACACAGCCTCAGTGTCTGTGTAAATCACATTTAAAGGTTACCGTATCTGGTGTTTGAAATCGAAATATCCAAGTTAGTAGCCGGCAGTGATTAGGTTATTCCTGCGAGATCTTTTTCTCATCGCCGGTGCGTCCAGATCGGTTGTGGAATCTGGCCACCCTCGTGTTCAGATGATACCAGTATCTTTCCCGGGGGTAAAGTGGCGGGGGCTTAAAACTTACAACTTTCCACAATCTGTTTATACAAAACACCTACCGTTATATGGCAGCCAAGCAAGTTACACACATCATGGCAACTAATAGACACAACACACTACACAAAATGTATCAGTATAACATAAGCCAATTAAAAAAGATCCCCCCAAAACAGTAAACTAACAATAGTAAAGGCTCATTCTAAACAGCGCACGACTCACACACAAAAACACGGTAGGCATAACTGAAGCTTCAAACCGGATAGCCTAATTATTTGTGTATAATATTCAATTCTTACTATATTGTTTTAACAGTCTAATTAATAAACATTTTCTGTTTACAGACATGCTGCCACAGCACCAAGTCAACATAACGAAGTAATTCACTGAATGTTTTAAATTGTAACTTTAGCAAGGAACAATGTATGCTCCCTGAATATGATCGTGTGATCGAAACATGTAGGAGCGTTTTAAATGTTTTAATGTAAATTTTAGACTTATTAAATTATATATATATATACGTGTGTGTGTGTGTGTGCGTGCGTTGGTGAGTGTAATTAAATAATTTTCACAATTATGGGCACGCCATGAGGAGGCGCGGAGTGTATATTAGCGAGACGGGAGGGTAGTTACGCGCATGCGTGCTGTGCCGTTACAGAACGCTGTTCCTGTCCTGCGTTCAGCATTTATGAGCGATTGCGTTTCGCCCGAATGCAGGCAATTGGCCTAATGTTTTTGGCATACCGCGTGAAGTTCCCCCTTCCTGCCCATGCAACTGAAACGACTACTGGTGGCGTGTCTGTAGTAGTGGTGCTCTTCGTCCACTGTATTATGTATCTCCGTGTCTTAGTTGTTTTACCTTTGGTTATTTAGAAAATATCTCATTAGTTTCTGTAATTCAGAATCTGCTCTAAAGTGTGAAGATACGAGAAATGAGTTCACTTTCTTCTAGGTTAGTCGCATAATGATCGGGGAACCTAGAGACAACGAAACCAAAGTTTTGTGCTCTTGCAGTACTGCTTAGACTTCACTTTATCCACAGTGCGCACTTTTGACCTCTGTGAAGGTGTTTCAGTACTACATTTGCAAACTGTATGCTATAATCGGATTGAAGGTAAGCAGCCTGGCATAACACGCACTGTAACGTGTTCGGTAACACATAACTGCATGTTCCATATATTGCATGGACACTGCCCTCGATATACAATCGCTGTAAAGAACGCTTTACTGTGGAGAGTTAAGAAATCCTTCATATTACTAGAAGAAATGGGTCATTTCCTCCTCTGTGCTGTCAGACTGACTACTTCAGTGAATACGAATGTATGGCTGCTACGTACACCAACACAATGGCGGAGACTGTGCAGCGCAGTTGACGATACGGAACTGAAATTCGAGAATGTAAGGTCGTGAATGTAATAGAAGGGAGAGACTAGTGAAAGTGGAGCAGCAGTGCAGCGAGTGATGTCTATAGCAGTGTCGGACTGAACCTTGAGGAAAGCGGTAGACACGACCGTGGGCTGGCTTACTCCGCCGGACGTAAAATGGCTCCTTAAATTAAAGTAATCGCCTTTCAGTTATTGTAAAATGTAACATATTTAAAAGTAAATTGTCCTTCGTTAGTACAGTTTCATTTTTAGTGCCTTGTGACAAGAAAGCCAGTATTAATCTTATTGACACTGAAGGATGCTGTACCCCAGTAAAGCTCTAGCTGTCCACACCTTGAAGGCATACACGGGGCGTAGAGGTATAGCTCCAATGATTCTTAACCCCGGGAATAGGGGGGGGGGGCGTGCAGTTAACTTCTCGCTTCGACCGCTGTACGCCCAGGAAAGAACCACGTTATGCATTGAATAGACGGCTGGATAAGGCCCTGGTAACCTCTCAAATTCTTTTATTTGTCAAGGCCACACCGAGATTTTAGGTACTTCGTATCGGCCGGAATTCACGAATTTGTACGAACACTAGCTAGAGTCCCCTGCGTCCTTAAACGAACAAGATTCTAACCTATTAACTGTTGTATCCTCAATGATAACACCTGCTGTAACATGAAGACAATTTGTACAGTAACGACACGGTATACGAGGAATCGGTTTTGCGAGTTTTCTCTTAAACGAGATGCACAAGTGAATTGTTTTTCTGTAATTTGCGAGCTAATTTTCGCCTTTACGAACTCAATCTCTCGAGCAGATCGTTGTTCACAGCGCCTCTTTTCAGCTGTCTTCGATTCCCATATGTTTCTGACTGCGCATAAAGTCACGGCGTTTCTGAGCGGTCTGCGCAGAAGTGACAGCATCCTATCTCTCACTGGTCTCATAGCTTTGGTATGGCTTTCGTCTTCGGTGTTAAGTTGCATCGATTAAATCTTGGTAAATGTTTGCGTTTCATGTTTCTTATAAGGATGGTACATACTGTTTAATCATGTTACTGTTCTTTATGGATAGATGACGGAGCTCTGCTTATATAGTAATTGAACGTTTGTGTTGTATTTTCGTACTCTGTTGGGTTATGGCGAGCTGGGGAGAAATATTTGACCTCTGGAACCAGTTAACATTCGTAACATGGGAAGTAACTGGAAATTATTCTTGATTTCAAACTTGCGCCGTATTATAAATGTTGTATTCTTTCTTTTGGGTGATTCCCCGGCGTCTGAATTTTATGTGCCTACGTTTCGGAACACGGTCAGTTCCATCTCCATAGGTTGTGTGTGGAGATGGAACTGACAGTGCGTTCCGAAACGTCGGCACATAAAATTCGGACTGCGGGAAATCACCGAAAAGAAAGAATACAACAATTTGAAATTCCTTTTCGTTATACCAGTCTTCGTCGTGTGAACCTTTTCCGAGGAATGCATTAAATTCGTAAACCGAGCGATTACTGCGTTGTGCCACGCATCGTATTTGTGCCCTTTGTTTGATTGTCGCAACAAACAGCGATTGTTTCCCTAAGTTTCCTTAACGGACTGGTCTTTGGAGTGTGTGTGTGGTCTCTGTAAGGGAGATCGGAAGTTTTATGTGTAATTTACGAGAAACAAACACCACATTGTGGCTGCTCATTGCGGGGTTATGCAAGGGAAGGATGAGACATCATCCATCTCTTTTATTATGTACCACCGTCACGTGTAAATCTTTTACGCACCAAACACGTCGATGTTTGCGTTATACGTTAAGCCTATATAGCAGAGAAACAGATGTGCACGCAGATTGCTGCGTGGGCACTTTATATGATCTAGTAGCCACCAAGCAGTCAGGATAGAAGGAAGGGGGGCGAAGAATTTGATGCCGGTAATTACGAGGTTGTGACTGACGCAAGGCAAAAGAGAATTTGAAAATTCAGATACCCTGGAATGTTAGAATGTTACTGCCTGTCTGCTGGTAACTGTTTACCAATGGATACGGCGCAAGATTCCAGGAAGACGCGACTGTTCATGAACATTGCTCTGAAAATTTCAGGTTTCGTGTATGAGAACTTGCCAGACATCTTAACATTAAAATTTGCCAGACATATTTGTCAGTCTGTAGCATTAGTAACGACCAATGAATGCCAAATTATTACCTATTATTCATCCGTTGCATTGCGAATTGAATTACGAATTTTTATCAGCACCAACAAATGCACTGTTCGATTCTATATTTTGTGTAATTTGTTATTAATTTTCTCCTACATGTTTCGGCGTAATCGCCATCTCCCGGGAGCTTACAGTAATAGTTGTAAGCTCCCTGAAGATTGCAAATACCCCGAAACATGTTCGAGCAAATAAAGTACACACAATATAGAATAGTGCATCTGTTGGTACTGATAAAGTTGTAGTTAAATTATTTGTTGCATACATTTTAAAGTTACACGGAGTAAATAGTGGAGTACGTTACGTACGGTTAAGTCGGATGAAGTGGGAGGAGTCAATTATTATTATTATTATTATTAGTAGTAGTAGTAGTAGTAGTAGTAGTTGCCACCTTTATACAAGGTGTGTACAGGTAGGCTATATACCTGGAACAAACCGTGTATGTCATAATTATTCCGTGTTTACAGTGTATGGGACACGTAATGTTTACTTCCCATGACCAACGTCTTGTTCCTGTACAGTGGATTGGGTGGATGGAATGTGGCAGGAGAAAATCATGTCGTGTTTGAAGGTATTAGCCTGGGGTGCCTGAGGAAAACCAGCTATTGTGAGGATATCCCTCAATCTTCCGTAGACGGTTTTACGTAAATCAAAGTCCTGACTTTTTCGCCGTCAGTAACATTACGTATTTGTGTAATTTACTGTTACAGTTTACTTTTTATTTTCGTTTCACATTCATTGGACTGTAGAAAGAGATGTTGCGGGTCTCACAAAACACTGCGCTGTGAACTTGTACTAGCGCAGAGTTCTCCTTCAATACAAAATAACACCTTCCGCTGTCATGGATAATCTGTCGCACAGAAATGCACGCAGCATGTCATTTGTAAGTTTAGTTTTACGCCACGTTTATCTGAATTGTATTTAAACGTTCAGTTCCATCCTTGCAGAAAACTAGGCTGCATTACAAATATCAGTCATGTACCGCTGTTTAGGTAAATAGTTTGCTGTTTACCCTGAGAGTCATATGGTAGAATTACAGTCCTTGGGTGAGATCCATTATTCTTAAATCAGGTGTGCACAAATCCCGGATGCCCGGTCGCCCGGGCTACTAAATTTTGCGCAGTGATACCAGATATTTTCAGCAAGTTTAATGCATTTCTCTTCCTTGGGTACGACAACGTGTATCAGATCATATGCACCGAGCAAACAGGGTCAGATGACAGTTATATACACAGATCACTGCAGGACTGCGGGTCGTCAGTGTGGAAATTTGTTCATTTCTCCCTTCTTTCGCCTAGAATTTTGGAGGTGATTCCTACATTGATGGGAAATTTGTGGACCCCTTTCCATAAACATTAAATCAGATCGTACATTGACCACTGTTCTTTGAAAGGTTGATGTCCATTTTGCTGCTGTAATGGATAATATATTATCTTTATTTGACGTAGTGTAAACACTCAAATGTAACCTTCGATTTGTTTAAATGACAGTTCATTCAGATTAGTATATACACCACTTGTTATTTTGCCCTCACTTTATTGTGGTCATAAAGTTAACTTTGTTAATTCGCTGAGTATTTTCATTAGTCGATTATATTATTAAAACACACGAATTTACGCAGCCAATTTTTTAATTACAATTTTAAAAAGTATGCAGTAGCGTACTGTTTTCAGTTCACGTGCTGTGCTTGAGATATGTACATTTAGGATTGTTATGTGATACAATAAACATATTTTAATGTAGAGTCTTCTCTGATGAGGCCTGTTTGTTCATAAACCTCTGCTTGCATTGCTTATTTGGAGATCATGCCCAACCAGCCTTTTTCTTTAATTTGAAAAAAGGTCTAGTGAAATTATCATCATCATCATCATCGCTTTTACTACTACTGCTGGTAATAAATTATTTTTAATTTTTATTAATCTGTTTATTTGCCCATTAATCGATACACGGATGTTAAATTATCTATCAGTCCGAATTTTTAATCATTTGACAGCCAACATTAGGTCTATATGAATGCACTGAATTCCCACTTTTGTCGGCGATCGCGTAGTACAGAAAAATTCGTTGGCCTGTTATAGAGAAATGATGTACCGTACGTGTGAAGGTCGCCTGATCCTCAGTTCCGTCTATAATACCTGAACGTGAGCACGTTCTCAGCGAGCGAATAACGTACACGCGTGGTCAGTCCATCGTGAACCGTTTCGTATGTTTAGATCTGTAGAATTTTGACGTTGTTAATTCCATGCATTTGATTAAAAATTCTCGCTTATAAAACCAACGCAAGAACACGTAATATACCCAACAGTACACTCTCTTGTTTACTGCTACGTGTTTCGGCGGAACTCCGCCATCTTCAGGCAGTCTGTGCACCTATATTTAAAACTCACTACAGTATAATAAATTACAGTAGTAATACGTGTTACATCTTAGTGATTTCTGCATCTAAGTTCAGGGTAGAAGTTGGGGTCAGATTCGGCTTTTAGGTTCTACTTCTGCCGTTCTAACGAACTGGCTACGTAATATACGGGATATGAGTATTACGTTCTTTCTACAAAGCGGCTGAACCACAAACAAATCCGAGTGACTGGGTAATTGTTTTAGGCCTGTATATGGACCAGGGCTTCGTTTATAGTCCGTATTTCAGTATCTCGAAGTGTCTGGTCTAAAGGTAGTGGTAAGTGTTGTGTCCACCGCATTGGAGGAGGGGGGGGGGCACTTTATTTATTGCGCAGTCGGTCTTCCGACAGGTCCTTCGCCTGTTCCAAAGTGAGTTCTCCAGAGTGTTGGATCTAGTGCTTCCACTTTCAAATTTCAGTTTTTCCCCTCTCTTTTCCTTAAGGTCATACAGTAGCTGCTTACATGGGGCAATAAATATAGTTTGTTCACGGTGGTGGCATAACGTCCTTCAGGAAAGACTAGTAGTGAGGTAAATATCAGTCATGAAACCACAACTGTGGTATTATGGATTTATGATGGTATTTAATAGCAAAAAAATAACTACATGTTTCGGCCAATAGCGTCCATCTTCAGGTTATTACAATTTTGCTCAAAGAGTATCATATATATGCCTATAACAATAATATATGATACTCTTTGAGCAAAATTGTAATAACCTGAAGATGACCGCTATTGGCCGAAACATGTAGTTATTTTTTGCTATTAAATACCATCATAAACCCATAATACCATACTTGTGGTTTCATGACTGATATTTACCTCACTATTAGTCTTTTCTACACACAACGTGGATGACACACCTCAGTCCTTCAGGAAATTTATTCTTGAACGATTGGCAATACATCTGACTCGGTTCACTTTACGACAACCATAAAAGGTAGCGTAGTGTTATATAATATTCATTGTCATGGGTGTACACCAGCCATCAGGTTCCCATCAGTTTTGTTTTACTAATATTGATACATAAACAGCTGAGTCGGTATTACCGTTTTATAATATGATATGATATGATATATTTGTCAACTGCAATTGGGTAGCCGCCCGGTGGCGGTAGTACAGTACACATTTACACACATAATACACAGAACGACACAAAACAAACAATACGTAAAACAACACAAACATTTTGGAAGAGTGCGGGCCGTGCCCCGTCTTTGCGGGTTTTGCCCTGGCATATGCCTTACAGCTGAGGAAAAAGCACGGAAAAATCTCAGTCAGGGTAGCCGAAGAGTGCCAGCTGGCACGATGAAGATACATAAACATACAATAAGAGTACACAGACATAACAATAAAAATACATAAATTACAGTATTAAACAGGAACACAACCATATATACATTGATAAAAAATAGAACCTAAAGAATATGAATGTGATAATAGTAAAATACATATAAGCAGCAACTTCATATTGTCTGTATGTCTTCTAATAATATTTGACACCTTATTACTAAGACCATCACTATACTGCAGCACTTCGCTACACTTCACCACACTTCACCCAGTGTAGTTTTAATTATGTTATTTTGTCACAGACAATAAGACTTGTGCTGTGTCATTATTCAGGGTACTTCAGAAGTTGGTTCATTATCAGCCACAAGATGTGACATGATTATTTCACTACTGGCGACAGAGTGCTTCCCGATATGCCATAATTAAGTTAAAGAGGAGCGATATTTTTACTGCTAATGTTACAGTTGCTTGATGGACAAAGAAGCATCGTTCCATATCTTTCGGGCGTTATGAATTTGTGTCGCATTGCATTCGTGGTGGAAATTGGGATCTGGTAGTGCTGTTACCTTGGACAGCGTACACAGTGTCCTGCTACGTGAAGAACTGCACTCTAATAAGCCGTAACTGATGAATTTCATTTAGACCGTTATCAGTGGTAGTCTGATATTTACTTATCAATTTCGGGCTGTACCGACATCGATCAGATGTTTCGAGGTTAGCTAGTCCATTGTTTTTAATGTTGGCAAGGGAAGTGTGAAAGAAAATAGCGGTAATACAGCAGAAATACCAGACAGGCAATGTACGTGTAACGTAACATTGATGCGCGTTCGCGTAACCATTGTTGCCATGGAAAAGTAATAAGTATTAAACAGTCTGTATTCTTGTCTTAGTTATTCGGCATGCAAACTGCATCTTTTCTGCGACGCATTATATTGTCATCTGTTGCCTGTCTGGATGTACAGAATTTTTCCACAATATCTCATTAACGGCACGTATTCGGGGCGAGGGGGGGGGGGATTCTGAACATAACGTTTGGGTTTTGATTTTGATTTTCTCTATAAATTTCGTCTGAAATATCTATCTTTCTAAGAAGAATGCAACTTTCCTTCATATTTGTTTCAGTATCTGTATCTCAGGGGTTGACCTGCAGTGACATATCAATTGTAGTAAGCCTTTACTATTTATGAGGATGATTTGATTGGCTGTGCCTCTATCAGTACACTGTGCTTTCAGTTTGATGCAGTTCTGCCAGTCCGACACTGAGGTTGGCAGTTTATCGTATAAGCTGCCGGGCGATAATGAGTGGCCCGTTTGAGCACGGCCAGTGCAATGTTGTGTTGCGCCGTGTTGGTCTGCGCAATGCTGTGGTGGCGACGGCGGCGGCCGAGGCGTGACAGAAAGGCCGAACTAATTATGTTGTCAGACCTCGCGAGTCCTCTTGCATGGTGGCCCTCTGCACGTCTCGCTTGGCCGCCCTGCGCCATAGTCACCTGTGGAAGAGATGAAAGAATTGGCCAGGTTTTGCACGATCCTCATATTTGGGTCATTGAACGACATTTCGCATGGGGCAATGAGTAGTGTGTGCATTATAGCTGGACAACCGTAAGGGAAGAGGTCACGTTGAATACGTGGGAATGTATGAAATGATAATATTTAAATGGATCTTAAGTTATTGTGGTATGAGGAGTGCACTGGTTTCATGTATTTGAGGAGAGGGAATCATAGGCTGAATGGTGCGGTGCATTTCTAGACCGGCTGAATTGCTGTTAACGTCTGCAAGAAGGGGTTAGTATTGCGGTCCGGTGATTGTGGGTGATGTACCAGAGAAGATGCTGAAGAAAGCAGCAATGGTCTGTTGTCAGGAACTGACTCGGTACTGGCGTGGTGGACTAGGTGGCATACTAGTTGGCGCCCAGAGGCAAAGTTCTTCTTAGAAGCGGATAGTAGCATATCCATCCAAGACATCCCCCCCCCCCTCCCCGCATTTTGTGGAACTCGTGAGGCTCTTTACCTTCGTTACACGAATTTGCGAGTGGACACAATCTCTCTCAGGCGAAACTGCAAAAACCCAGAGCTTGATGGCCTGTCACCAGGCTGAATACAACCAGTGTGTGTCAAGTACCCATCGGCGACGTGGGAAGTTGTCTGTCAGATGTGAAGGAGGTGAAATGGGACCCAGTTGTTACTTCAGCGTACGGACTAGCGTCATCTCTAGCCGTTCGTTTCTGGTTTGGGTGTTCGTAACGTATAATTCTGTGTGTTTGAGCTTCTATCTGATGCCTCTGATAATTTTCGGATAGTTATGAAACATGGTTAAGATGCCGTGATATAGAAGGTTCGCCTTGCTCACCAAGTTTCTCTCCCCCCAAACTGCAGTAGAGTAGCGGTCGTGCGAACTTCTGTGTTGGCAGCAACATTAGCACAATATCAGTTAAAGTGTGAAATTTCGAATATGGTGTATTTTAAAAATTTACAGTTCTCTCCCCCTCCCACTGGGAGGACGGTTTGGAAAAGACCTTTGTTCGTTTCAGCCTTGCTTATGTTCAGAGCTCCGCGCTTCCGGTTGCTGTGTGTACAGGCTTTCAGAATGTAATCAAATCCAACTTAAAAGTTATCGTGTACGGTCTGAAACGTGATGTCAGCAGATGTTTTAATCGTCAGATGTGAACGTCTCTTTTCGTGCGGCTGTAACAAAATCATTAAACGTCCTTCCAGATAACTTAAAATTCGTAGAAATGTATGAGAACGTAGCAGACGTCGACTAAGCATGTGAATTGGTTATTTGAAATGGCGAGCAATTTAATTGCCTCAGATTCAGATTAATGTAATTGTAGTGAACGTTTTTTATTTCTATCATTACACTGTGAATTCTGTAGATTATTTAATTACACACACCAACATATGCACACGCACACACACACACACCCTTTATATATATATATATATATAT
>Ga0131853_10009950_pt1 | contig 17415 bp, 14 predicted proteins | sample TergutLab28metaG_FD_92764 | JGI IMG/M metagenome (GOLD analysis project Ga0131853, IMG submission 92764) | Labiotermes labralis P1 segment gut microbial communities from Petit-Saut dam, French Guiana - Lab288 P1 (version 2) (version 2) | ecosystem: Host-associated > Arthropoda: Insects >... | reverse complement strand
CATTAAAGTAATGCCTTTGTTATAATGATAATGAAACTGGTTTTCGGGGTTTGCTTCTTCAATCTTTGGTTCTGCTGCCCTTAAAATTATCATGGCATCATCCATACTGTTTATTTTGATAAAATACTTAACAAGAAACATATTATAAAGCATGGACAAATCCAAACCGACAGGCAATACGTCATATTTCTCTAAATGAAATTTTTTATGGTATTTCTCTGCATCTTTTAAGTTACCTTTACTTATGCGGGTTCTCCATAAGCTTAAAATTCTTTCAACTTCACCATCACTAAACCTAGTGGGTGGTTCTAATCTGTCTACCTTATAAAATTCTAAAATCTTACTTATTTGTTGTTTTTTGTATTGTTCTTTGCCTGCTTCAATTTTTTCAATAGTCCCTACATCACAACCTAAAATCTCCGCAACTTCTTCTATGTTACCGCCCTGAGTTCTGTAAATATACTGCACAATATTAGCGGTGGGCATTTTGAGGTCTACAGGCATATGTATCGACATATGATTACCCCCTTCCAAGAATATCCTAGGAATGTGGCATTTATTCCCTAGGTAATCACAATATACCACACTATCCGACCCCTGTCAAGGGAAATTTACAAATTTTTCGAATTTTTTTTCGACAATTTTTTTGGCGTCTTAGGAATTCTTAAATCCAATAATAAATAATTTTTTGCAACACTCTTGAAAGGTAGGTTATTTTATGTTATAATTCTTCTGCACTTTTTGGTAAAATTCATAGAGATATTAAACCTTAATGAGGTGATATAACATTCCGACTTTAACAGGCATCTTATACGCCCTGCCAGGGGCAATTATAGCCATAATCGCCCATGAATACGCAAAATCCATGACGGCATATGGCTTGGGAGACAAAAACATCAAAGCACAAGGGCGACTAACACCAAACCCATTTAAGCACATGGACGTTTTGGGGTTGATTTTTATGGCAGCATTTCGCTTTGGCTGGGGCAACCCTGTCCGCATCAATTTTTCTTCCTTTGCAAACAAACGCAAAGCCACAGCCATAATTTTTTCGATACCTTTCCTAGTCAACATTATACTAGGCATCGCCTTTGCCATGGCGGGTCGCCTATGGTTTAACACCATGGACATTTACAACGAAACCCATGCACATATTTTTATGGTTTTGCTCACGGCTTCCCATATCAATGTTGGTCATGCACTAATTAATCTGTTGCCCGTCCACCCTATGAGCGGAACAATGCTTCTGACCGCTATTTCTCCCATCGCTAGTCTTAAAATTGCACAATACGAGAAGGTGCTTCAACTTGTGCTTGCTTTCTTTATACTATTGGGCGGTGCAGGAATTATTTTTGGCACGCTTACAAATAATTTCTTGCTAGTATTCTTTATATGAGTTAATTTTAGCGGGACTTAATGCTCAAAATCTGCTTAACTTCGCTCATTCTGATAATGCGTAGCAAAAAGACAGCGGCGGCGTACACGCCCATTAGCAGGGTCAGGGACACGATAACAGCGGGGATTTGTGACATATGCACAGCAGTCACATTGTCGTGAACCCAGTTGACGGTCAATCCCGCCGCAAAGGCAGCAAGGGCTGGCTTTACAAACCAACGAACAATCTCGGGCTTAACATCCGAGATTTTACGCAAACGTCGGATTGTGAAGAAAGTAACAATTACCAGACTAAGCAACCACCCCACCAGAAATGCCGTAACGCCGTAAATCGGCACAAAAAAGTAAACAAAGGCGATGTTTATACCTGATGCCAGCAGGCTGTTGCGGAAAATGAAAATTTGTTCACCTAATCCATTTAATAAGCCGTTTAGAGTGATATTAAAGTACCAAAACGGACACATCAGACCCAAGATTAGCAAAATTTGCCCCAAATCTTGGCGATAGACAATTTGTCCGATTTCGTTGGGGAACACCACAAAAATTAAGGCTGCACCAAAAGCGACAATTGACGTAAATACAATTGACTTAGAAATTGTGGCGTTGACACGGCGGGTGTTACCAAGTGCGATAGATTCCGAAATAGACGGCACAAGGGACACGGACAAAGCTACCAAAATGGCTGACGGAAAGAATATGAGAGGCATTGCCATACCTGTTATTTGCCCAAATGTTGCCAAAGCATCTTCTGCCGCCATGCCAAAAGCTTGCAGACGTGCAGGTATCATAACATTTTCCACTGTGGATAAAAATGCTGATGTTATACGGTTTAAGGTCAGCGGTGCTGCCATTGCGGCAATGGCTATTAGGGATTGCCTTCGGGTGAGGGTCGGGGCGAACTTGCTACCACCTTCTTTTTTTGTACGCCATTTATAGGCAACTGCCACATACACAAAAGATAGTGCCTCCCCCACTACAATACCGAGAACAGCCATTGCGGCGGCGTATTCCAGCCCACGTGGGATAAAAGCGGATGCCAGCAACAAAACTACACCAATCCGTGCAATTTGCTCTATAATCTGACTGGTGGCAGGTATTATGGTCTTTTGTAAGCCCAAAAAGTAACCACGAATACACGACCCAACAGCCATAAACACAAATGAAAATGACAAGATTTGGAGGGAAAGCACAATCCGCCCTTCGTTTAATATAGACGTGCCGATGGGTTCAGCAACAAAAAACAAAACCCCAGTCAAAACCAGCGAAAGTGCTGTGGTAATCCCTAAAGAAATCCACAGCAAACGACGCATATTACCAAAAGCCCCTTTTGCTTGCTCTGCCGCCACCAGCCGTGACAGTGTGGTGGTTATACCCGAACAACAAATTGCCCAAGCCAAAGAATACACGGGCATAATAAGCTGAAAAAGTCCCATCCCTTCCGCACCAATGGCATTCGCCATAAAAATGCGGTAAGCAAAACCGATAAGGCGGGTTATTATATTGGCGGCAGTCAGCGTCAGCGCCCCCATTATTAACGTCCTTTTGGAAAAGGCCATGATTAAGCCCCCTATGAGTAGTGTAAGCATTTTTAATCCTATGAAACAAGCTGGAAAAATAGTACGTGCCTCGTCAAGATTTAGCTAAAATTCCTTTATAGACAGAAGTTAGGTACAGCACCGAAGATTTTTATTGACAAACCGCCGTGGACATGATATAGTTGGCTGGGGAGATTTACAGAAAAGGCGGTGTTGTGTTGGCGCAAAAAGTTATTGCCATAGGTGCTTCCACGGGTGGCGTGGAAGCTTTAGAGGCGATTTTTTCTGCTTTCCCCGAAGATATACCGCCCGTTGTTTTGGTTTTACACATGCCTGCGGGTTTTACGCAAATTTTTGCCACACGCCTTGACTTAAAAATGCCTTTCTCCGTTAAAGAAGCAAAAGGCGGGGACGAGGTTAAGGCTGGGCAGGTGCTTATTGCCCAAGCAGGCAAACATATGAAAGTTGTTAAACGTGGTGCAAAATTGGTTGCAGAAACCCATGTGGGCCCTAAGGTTCAATGGTCCATCCCTTCTGTTGATGTGCTGTTTGAATCTATTGCAGAGGAGCTTAAAAACCAAGCTGTCGGCTTAATCTTAACAGGTATGGGCAGCGATGGTGCAAGGGGGCTTCTAAAAATGCGAGAGGCAGGAGCTGTAACTGTTGGACAAGATGAAAAAACCTGTGTTATATACGGTATGCCAAAGGTCGCAATGGATATGGGTGCGGTAACACATCAATTGCCACTTGATAAGATAGCAGAAACCATTTTGAGGTTGGCTAAGCAATAACTATGCTAAGGAGGAACAAGTAATGAAAATCGAAAACTTTGCTGTTGATATGTTAAACAACTTGCCTGGCATGGTGTATAGGCGACTCATCAAACCACCATATCAGTTTACCTATGTCAGTGAAGGAAGTTTGGAGCTGACAGGATATACCCCGCAAGAATTAATGTGTATTAATATGTCAAGCCTCGTTTATCCTGATGATGTACCCAAAGTTAAAGCACTTCGTGCTTCCACCATCGACATAGGCATACCTTTAGAAAATAGTTATAGGATTGTAACAAAGGACGGGACAGTTAAGCACATTTGGCTACGTGTACGTGTTTTGGACACGGATGAAGACGGTATGCCTAAAACAGTAGAGGGATTTGCTGTAGACCTTACCAAATATATAAGATTAGAAACAGCAAGACTTGCCAACCAAGCAAAGCTTGATTTTTTGTCAAGGATAAGTTTAGAAGTTCGTACGCCCATGAATATTATCATGGGTATGGCAGACATCACCCTGCGAGAAAAGGGTGACAACAGGTTCAAAGAAACCGCCCAAACCATAAAAACAGAGGGAACACGTCTGGTTTCTGTGTTGGATAACATTTTAGATTTTACCAAATTAGAAAGTGGCGAAATTGAGATAAAGCAAGATGTTTATAGTTTTTCTGCATTACTAAAAGAGATTGTTTCTATTACAAAAGACCGTGTTTCGGCTGCTGGTTTGGAATTTAATATATCTGCATCCAGCAAAATACCCGAAATGCTGGTGGGCGATAAATCTAGGGTACGCCAAATTTTGATGAGCATTTTAGATAATTCCATTAAATTTACTGATGTGGGCTTCATAAACCTAGAAATTGATGCACAGGTGGACTACCAAACCGTTAATTTAGAGATTTCCGTGGCAGACACTGGTCATGGTATAAAAGAAGAAGATTTACCCACTGTTTTACAAGAGTTTAGCCAGTTTGATGATAAGGTTTTCGATGGTATCGGTTTAGGTCTTGCAAATTCTAACAAGTTAGCAAGGTTGATGGGTGGTGAGATTAGCATTTCCTCCGTTCATGGTTGGGGTAGTATTTTTAATGTAAGTTTGCCCCAACAAATTTTTGACCACCAAGCAATTGCCTCCGTCGGCAACCCGCAAAACAAAGCCGTTGTCATATTTGAAAGCAGGGATGATTACAAGGATACCCTTGTGAATATTTTGGAAGATTTGAATGTGTCTTACAAAGTGGTAAATGAGGTTGAAGGTTTCTGCACGGCACTAAGTAGTGGTAAATTCGCCTTTGCTTTTATTGCAAGTCCAATTTATGATGAAGTTAAGATGACTTGTCCTATCACACTTAGCCAAAAATCCACACAGATTGTAATTATCAAAAGTGTGCATGAAAGTGCTTCTAATGACGATGGTGTGCTTATTTTTACCACGCCATTATACTGTCTGCCTGTTGCAGATATTCTAAATGGTACGTATTTTGCTTCAGGAAATAACACGCAATTAAGTGCCTTTGCTGGCTGTGTTCACTTTACCGCCCCAGAAGCACGTGTGCTTATTGTAGATGATATTTCTTCCAACCTTATGGTGGCAGAAGGACTACTAGCACCCTACAACGTACTTATAACCACAGCAGAAAGTGGTCATGCCGCTATCGAAGCCATCAAAAACACCAGCTTTGATTTAATTTTGATGGATTATATGATGCCTGTAATGAATGGTGCAGAGACAACTTTGGCAATCCGTGACTTGGAAGATGTTGCCACCAACTGCAATGATGTGCCAATCATTGCCCTTACTGCAAATATCAGCGACAATGCCCAAGCGACTTTCCGCACCAGTGGCTTTAACGACCTTATACCAAAACCCATAGACGTTAACAAACTTAATGAAATTATGGAAAAGTGGATACCCGCAGATTTACAACTACCAATAGAAGCTGATGATTACCAACAATGTTCGACACCAACCGCACCCTATCTACGAATTGAAGGGATTGACGTGTCAGCGGGCATAGCCCTAGCAGGCGGTGGAAATTTTGACGTTTACATCAGTGTGTTGGAAAAGTTTTTAGAAAATGGTCACAGGCTTGTTGGCGAAATCCAAACAGCCGTTGCAGGAGAGGATTTATCATTGTATGAAGTCCACATCCACGCAATTCGTAGCATTTCTGCCAGCATTGGGGCGAACCTTCTCTCACAAACGGCACGTGTGCTGGAAACGGCAAATGAGCAAGGTCGGCTAGATTTAATTAGAGCAACAACGCACAAATTTCTGGATGACTTGAACAATATGCTACTTAACATAGAAGAAGCGATAATAAAATATGCAAAACCACAACAATATTCGCCAAAACCTAAGGAGGATAATATGAACGACAAAAAGAAGATTTTGCTTATTGATGACACAGAAACTTTCCTGTTTCTGCTGAACGACATTTTGAAAGGCTGCTACGAAACTTTAATTGCCAAAGATGGTGAAGACGGCTTGGAAACAGCAGAATTTGCAAGACCTGACCTTATCATGCTGGACATTGTAATGCCTGGTATGAGTGGCTTCGATGTACTTGCCAAACTAAAAGCCAACGATGAGTTGAAGCACATTCCTGTTATTTTGGTTAGCGGTAAAGATTCTGATGAAGATAGAGCAAAGGGACATGACGCTGGTGCTGTGGGTTATATTCTAAAGCCTTTTAGGGTCGATGACGTTCTGGACGAGGTAGCAAAGGTTTTGCATCCGCCATATCTTTGCTAAATAACTAATATCCACATCTGGTAGGGGCGAGCATTGCTCGCCCCTACCAGATGTGGATACATATGGAGATATACCATTGGTTTCACGGGGTTTGATTTTACCGTTTTCTGAAATTTATGCCAATCGCACCACCGATGCCACCGCCCACTAGGGAAAGGGCAAGAAGTAGCAATTTACGGCTGTCAAAGTTAAAGCCGTCAGATGTGATTATGATAATGGTAATGAACACAATGGCATAAACCAGCCCAGCAACCATACCCCAAGCCCAACCGTTTTTGTGAGCCTTTTTGCTGGCATCAAAGCCCGCAAACATGACACTGACAACACAAGTTACCATAACGATGGCTGGTAATGCACCTTCTGACAGGTTGGTATATGTAATGGCTATTGCTGTGGCAATGAAACCAATGGCGGTTATGGCATAAGCAATTATCACTCCCAAAACAACACCCAAAACCTGCTCTTTACTTACATTAAACTTTTTCTGCTCCATAATAAGTCCTCTCAAAAATATTTTTTTATAATTGTACGAAAGGAAGTCCAAATTTATGCCATACTTGCCCACAACAATAAAAGAGATGCAAGGCGACAGCGTGGATTTTGTGCTGGTTACAGGTGATGCTTATGTAGACCATCCGAGTTTTGGTGCAGCCATTATTTCACGTGTGTTGGAATCTCGGGGATACACGGTTGCAATTCTTGCCCAGCCAAATTGGAAAACCACGGACGATTTCACCCGTTTCGGTCGCCCTAAGCTGGGTTTTTTGGTTACTGGTGGTAATATCGACAGCATGGTGAACCATTATACCGTTGCCTTGCACAAACGCAAAACCGACACCTATTCAGCGGGGGGAGAGCTTGGTAAGCGTCCCAACCGTGCCACAATTGTGTATTGCAATAAAATCCGTGAAGTTTATAAGGATGTACCAATAATTATTGGCGGGCTGGAAGCCAGTTTACGCAGGCTGGCACATTATGATTATTGGGACAATTCTGTAAGGCGGTCTATTTTATTAGATGCCGCTGCGGATTTGTTGGTTTATGGCATGGGCGAACGCCAAATTGTGGAAATTGCTGAAGCCTTGGAATCTGGACTGGCTGTGGAACACATAACCTTCATCAATGGCACGGTATTCAAAACCCGTGATATTGACTTTTTGGTTGACCCTGTAATTTTGCCGTCATTTAAGCAAATTAAAGAACCAACTGTCGATGGTAAGAAGCAATTCGCCTCCAGTTTCATAACCCAATACCATAATACAGACTTTTTAACGGCACAAACTTTGGTAGAGGATTATGGTAGTACATATGTGGTGCAGAACCGCCCCGCCGACCCCCTTTCAACAAGCGAGCTGGACCGTGTTCACTCCCTGCCATATATGCGGGATTATCACCCAATGTATAACAAGCATGGCGGTGTGCCAGCCATAGAAGAAGTTAAATTTAGCATAACCAGCAACCGTGGTTGTTTTGGCAGTTGTAATTTTTGTGCTTTAAGCTTTCATCAAGGGCGTTTTGTTCAGGCTCGTAGCCACAAATCTATGATTGCAGAAGCCACCAGCTTCACCCACGACCCAATGTTCAAAGGTCATATCCATGATGTGGGTGGTCCGACGGCAAACTTTCGCAAACCCCCTTGTGACCGTTGGAAAAACGAAAGCACTAAGCCCTGCAAACGCAAATGCCTAGCCCCCCTCCCCTGCCCCAACCTAAAATACGACCACAAAGATTACTTAAAATTGTTACGTAAATTACGTGAAATCCCTAAAATCAAAAAGGTTTTTATCCGCTCGGGTATACGTTATGATTATTTGCTGGCTGACCCTGCTGGGGGTGATTTTTTGCAGGAATTGTGCGAACACCATGTCAGCGGACGATTAAAAGTCGCACCAGAACACATTTCAGACAAGGCATTGGAACACATGGGCAAGCCAAGTTTTGACCTGTATAAGAAGTTTGCGGTCAAATTTGACGCAACCAACAAAAAGCTGGGCAAAACCCAGTATTTAGTACCTTATCTAATGTCCAGCCACCCAGGTTGCGGGCTAGAGGATGCCATTGAAATGGCAGAATATCTAAGGGATGCAGGCGTAAAACCCGAACAGGTGCAGGATTTCTACCCAACACCTGGTACACTTTCCACCTGCATGTTTTACACAGGACTAGACCCACGCACAATGCAAAAAATCTTCGTGCCAAAATCCCAGCGAGAAAAAACCACCCAACGGGCGTTAATCCAATACCGCTTACCTGCCAATTACGAAATTGTCAGACAAGCCTTGATACGAGCAGGTCGTAAAGACCTAATCGGACATGACCCCAAGGCTTTGTTGCGACCAAAAATCCACAGACCTGCAAAGCCTGTTAAACCCAGCAAACCACCCCAGAGAAAGCCGAAAAAATAACGGTTCTACCTCGTCCCCTTTGCCAATACAATATATTGACATCGAAACGGGGGGTAACAAAATGAGCGAGGAAAGACGTGCAGGACGACATAAATTAACGGTAGACCAGCGGGAAAACGCTGTTATTACAGGGGTTTTAGATGTTATTTCTTTTGATGAGGGGCAAGTGGTTTGCGAAACCGACATGGGTGTTTTGGTTTTGCAAGGCGATGACCTCCATGTGGCAGCATTGGATTTAGACAAGGGTACGTTGAATATTTTCGGTCGTGTCAACACCATGAATTATGAAGAAAATGTGCAAACTGGACGTAAAAAGGGGTCTATGTTTGGCAAAATCTTCAAATAGAGGTGGGGTATGACTGCTGATTTGACAGGGCAAGCCATGACCTTTTTACTGACAGTGCTTGCTGGTTTTGCTTTTGGTTTGGTTTATGATGGTTTTCGCATCTTCCGCAAAATGTTACACCACAACTCTGTTTTAACCGCCATTGAGGACGTGCTTTTTTGGGTGCTGTCCGCCCTTTTGTTATTTACTTTGCTGGTTCATATAAACTTTGGGCAGGTACGTTTTTTCACTTTCTTAGGGGTTGCCCTTGGCATAATCCTGTATCTTTACACTTTAAGCCGCCTAGTCCTTCCTTTTGGCACAAAGTGTGCCGTCGCTGTACGAAAAACGGCGGGCAAGGCAAAAAGAGGGTTGCACACCAGTGCAAAACGTGTTAAAATGAAAGGTACAACTTTAGTAAAGGGCGTGGGCAAGACAATGGAGCAACAAATTAAACGGGTTGATAAAGTAATCAAAAGACGTAGAGTTGCTTTTGGTATAAAAACCTTGTTGCAACTGGTAATTTTAGCGGTTATAATCGGGGTTGGGTTGTATTTGGCAACTGGGGTTATGGGTCGCATAAACGAAACAAATGCCCAAACTGCGTTGATTGAATTGCAGATTTCGCAACAAGAGCAAAGGCAACAAGAGCTTGTAGACGAAGCAAATTACGTACAAAGCTTAGAATTTGTAGAAAATGTAGCACGTCAGCACCTACGCTTGGTACATCGTGATGAAATAATATTTATTATGGTAGATGGTGAATAAAAATGTTTGAATTCAAACCTAACAGCGATACAACAAAAAATTACGAACTACTTTTGAAGGCGATAGAAAGCCATTTGGAAGATGAAGGTAATTTGATTGCAAATTTAGCGAATATAGCCAGCTTTATATATACCGCCCTGCCTGATGTGAACTGGGCGGGGTTTTATTTAGCAGAAAATGGCTTACTTATTCTTGGTCCTTTCTGCGGAAAACCCGCTTGCACTCGCATTTCAATAGGCAAAGGAGTTTGCGGAACTTCGGCACAAAAAGGTGAGGTAATTGTTGTACCTGATGTCCACGCATTTGACGGACATATTGCCTGTGACGGCGAAACCAATTCTGAAATAGTTTTACCTTTGTTTCAGCGAGGTAAGGTTTTTGGGGTTTTGGATATGGATAGCCCTGTATTTGACAGGTTTTCGCAGGCAGATGTGGATGGACTTACAAAAATCGCTAATCTGATAAGTAGATATTTGGAGGGACTGGCATAAGATGAACGGACTAGATATTTTGAAACAACGGGGCTTTATCGCCCAAATGACCCATGAAGAAGAAATGGACAAGCTTTTCACCGAAAACAAGGTGGTTTTCTATACTGGTTATGACCCCACAGCCGATTCCTTGCACATTGGGCATTATGTAACATTTATGGCTGTATCGTGGCTTCAAAAAGCTGGGCATATCCCTGTTATTTTAATGGGCGGTGGCACTGGGATGGTAGGCGACCCAGACAAGGCAGACCAAATGCGCCCCTTAATGACTGTAGAGGAAATCGACCATAATATTGAGCGTTTCAAACTACAAGCCAGCCGTTTTATTGATTTTGCCGACGGCAAGGCAATCATGGTAAATAATGGTGATTGGTTGCGTCAGCTAAATTACACCCAATTTATTCGGGAGTATGGTGTACATTTTTCCGTCAACCGTATGCTGGCAACGGACAAATATCGCACAAAATTCGAGGGTAGCGGACTAAACTTTTTTGAACTTAATTACGTCGTTATGCAAGCCTATGATTTTTTGGAGCTTAACCGTCGTTTTGGTTGTAATGTCCAAGCGGGAGGAAGCGACCAATGGTCTAATATTGTTGCGGGTGTTGACCTAATTCGTCGCGTGGACGGCAAGGATGCTTATGGTTTCACTTACAACCTGTTGTTAAAGGGTGATGGTGAAAAAATGGGCAAAACCACAGGGGGTGTTACTTGGTTAGACGCAAACAAAACCACCCCGCATGATTTTTACCAATATTTTCGCAATGTACAGGACACGGTTTTACGCCAATATTTGTCCATTCTAACATTTTTACCTATGGAAGAAATCGAAGAATTAACAGCACATGAGGGTGCGGAGCTGAACAGAGCCAAAGAGGTGCTGGCTTATGAAGTTACGAAAATTGTCCACGGGCAACAAATTGCAGACGAGGTGAGTAGCACACGCATCCCAAGCCACACCCTTCCAAAACAAACATTTGCAGATGGCATCAACATCTTAGACCTTCTGGTACTAACTGGGCTTGTGCCTTCCAAAGCCGAAGCCCGTCGCAATGTACAACAAGGTGGCATAACACTAAACGAAGAAAAAATAACCAACCCCGCACACATGGTTACAAACGGTGATGGGCTGATTATCCAAAAGGGTAAGAAAACTTTCCTGAAAATAACTCTGGAATAAACCACGGTAGGGGCGGGCATTGCCCGTCCCAATTATGTATGCGATACCATCCAATCCCAAAGAATAGCGTCAACAGATATGGGGCGACAATAAAGGTTTCGATGAGACTGACCCTACCGCATTGGCAAGTCACGCATAATCAAAAAGCCGTAGGTTTTTTCTGCCCTACGGCTTTTTGATTATAGATTAGCTAAATAATTTTCCTCGGCTTGTTGCCAGTTTATCACGTTCATCCAAGCATCAATATATTCTGCCCTACGGTTTTGACGCAAGAGATAATAGGCGTGTTCCCACACATCAAGATTGAGAACAGTGTTAAGATTTGCAGGAATCGGTGTGTCCTGGTTGGGAGTTTTGAAAATGGATAACTTGCCGCTTTCGTCACTTACCAGCCAAGACCAGCCAGAACCGAAAACCGACAACCCAGCCGCTTTCATCTGTGCCAAAAGCTCATCAACACTACCCCACTCCGCTTGGATTGCAGACTTCAAAGCACCATCTTTTAGTGGTTGTGGGTTTGGTGTCATAAGTGAAAAAAATAAATCATGGTTGTATACACCGCCACCATTGTTACGCACAGCCGCTTGTATATCCGTTGGCAATTGGTCAAGGTTTTTTAGCAGTTTTTCAAGCGACCAACTATGAAGCTCTGGGTATTTTTCCAGTGCAGCATTCAGATTATCCACATAGGCTTGCAAATGCTTACTATGATGGATTTCCATGGTTTTTGCATCAATAAACGGCTCTAACGCATCATATGCGTATGGTAAAGGTTTCAATTCAAATTTGTAACTCATAATTCTACCTCCTAAATTTGCTAAATTTGGTTAATAGGGAACGGGTGGTGGGTCAACAGGTGGTGGTGTAATTTGGGGTGGTGTTTGTGGTTGCTCTGATGTTTGGGGTGGTCTTGGAGTTGGTGGCACAAAGTCAAACCTAGGAACTTCCCCAGGAGTAGCATTTGCTATGGCATCTAATAGTTGCTCCATGAAATATGACATCGCCATATGTATACCAAACTCTATTGCAGCAGCAATTTCTTGGTTGCGATAAAAACCAGCTTGATTTATGACGTTTAAGGCGGGTGCTTGGTAAGTTTCCACAGTAACATCACCCAGCAAAACAACTGCATTATCGGATTGTAAGTTTGTAATGCGACCTTCGGCAGAAATCATCACGGGGGCGTTGGTTTGTTGTATCGCAACATCCACATTACCAAACCTGCCAACCAAAGCCACATCTGCCGTTGAAAGGCGTACACTTGGTGCATCCGCACGGTTAAATAAAAGGGATGTGTTTAGCATCGCAGGGGCATAAATATTCACCCCCTCCACCTCTGTGTCACCAATAAAGTTTACGGTTGCTTCGCCTAAAATATTCAGAGCAGAAGCACGGCTGTTGCGAATATCCACATATGCCATGCCATGTCTGCTGGCGGTTATAGTTATGTTGCCTAAAATATCCACACTATCCAGAAAAATTGTGTTTTCGTAACGACCCACGATAACGATATGCCCATCACCACTTACGTTTGACACAAGTGCGTCCACATAAACCGCACGGTGATTGATAATCAAAGTTCCATCTAATAACTCATCTGCTAAATTCAGATTAAAGTCATCGGTTATATAAATTTGTATAAGTTGGTTCAAAATCTCGGCAAAATCGCCAAAAGTCAAGAAACCACCGTGAACATGAAATGTTGTAGGTCGATGACCTATAGCGGTCTGCAAAATATTAAAAGCTTCATTTCGCCTAATATACATTAGACCAGAATTGAATGTGAATTTCTCATCCAATTCATATCCTAAAAGTGCTTCCATCAGCAGGGCAAAGTTTTGATAGGTGATATGCCTATCCAAATGCTCGTGTACATTGGCGGGCAAAATACCATAGTCTATCCAGCGTTGTGCCGCTTCCCTTTGCGTGGTGTCATGGATTGGTTCGGCAGCAACCAACACCATGCCAGCCAGAACTAAAGCGAACACAATGACTATAAAGTACCTAAGCTTTCCACTCATTTCGTCCACCCCTTTTGTTAGTTGTTCATCATCTTGTCTTCCCAAAGCATCACCTGTCCTTGTTTCTGAGAGGCAACAACGTCAATGACACGCTGGTTAGCAGAGCCACGAAAACGCAAACCAATGTCCCTCAAGTTATGCTTATACTGCCCATCAATCAAAATGTCACTGGCTTGGAGAAGGGCAATTTTATCAGGGTCGCCTTCACCAATAATCTGCTCATAAGTAAAGCCCGTATATGTAACTACGTCCAAATCCATTTCTTTGGCGGCTTCTGCTACCTGCAACAGCTCGTATGGCTGCAAAAAAGGTTCGCCTCCCGAAAAGGTAATACCCCTTCTGGATTTGCATTGCTTTCTCATCATACGGATAATTTCTTTTGATGAAAACTCCTTACCAGCCTCACAAGACCAACTTTCGGGATTATGGCAATGGTCACATTCATGCGGACAGCCCTGAGTAAAAATCACAAAACGAAGCCCAGGACCATCCACGGTGCTTTCTGAGGAAATTCCAGACAAGCGCATCTTATTTTCCCCCTCCCATTAAAATCAAGTTTATTCTTTGTCATTAAAGTTCTGATGAATTTGGCGGTTTTTGACTTCTGCCAACTTTGTGTCATTAAAACGGTCAAGGGTGGACAGGTATCCCGTTATTCTGCGGACACGGCTGATATTTGTGCCACGGCATTTTGGACAGGTGTCCGCTTCGATAACGCCATTTAAGCCACAATCCACACAAATGTCCACAGGGAAGTTTACGCTGACATAACCCATGTCGGCTTCCGCCATGGCACGAATTAAAGTTTCAAAAGCTTCGATATTGCCTTCTGGTGCTGAAGGAAGCTCCACATAAGAAATATGTCCTGCATTACAATATTTATGGTATGGTCCTTCCAAAGCAATTTTATCCAATGCACTAATCCCAAACTCCACAGGAATATGATGGGAATTTGTATACCATTCTTTGTCAGTAACGCCCGAGATTACACCATAAACTTCGGCATCAATTTTGGTAAATTTCCCGCTTAATTGCTCGGCTGGTGTGGCAAGCAAAGTGAAGTTTTGGCCGTGTTTTGCCGTAGCTTCGTCACAAAGGCGACGCATATGGGAAACAATGGAAACCCCAAGGGCTTGTGCCTCCGTGCTTTCCCCGTGGTGTTTACCTGTAAGGGCAACCAAACATTCTGCCAAACCAATAAAACCAATGCTTAGAGTGCCGTGTTTAATCGCATCTTCTACAGGGTCGTTAGGACCTAGATTTTCGCTGTCCATATACAGTCTTTGACCCATAAGGAAAGGAAAATCACGCACACGCATATTTTTTTGCACGTTATAACGAGCCAGTAATTGCTGAACACAAAGCTCCATCATTTCGTCTAAGGACTTCCAAAACACAGACAGGTCTTTGTTTGCCTTAATGCCCAAGCGAGGCAGGTTTAACGTGGTAAAAGATAGATTGCCACGAGAGTTGGTCTTGGCTTCTCCGTTACAATTGGCAATTACACGGGTACGACAACCCATATAACCAACTTCTTCCTCAGCAAAAGGCTTGTTGAAGCTAGAATCTTGGAAGGAAAAGCTAGGGAACAACCTCTTGCAGGCAACCTTCATAGAAAGCTGGAAAAGGTCATAGTTTGGGTCACCTGGCTCAAAGCTAACATCTTCCTTTATTTTGAAACAAACATTGGGGAACAACGGCGTTTCGCCCTTACCCAAACCTTTTTCATAGGCAAGCAAGAAACATTCTGTTACCATACGACCTTCCTCACTGGTGTCCATGCCGAAGTTGATGCTAGAAAATGGCACTTGCGCTCCAGCACGGCTGTGCATGGTGTTGAGGTTGTAAATAAAACCTTCCATGGCTTGGTAAGTTTCTTCACGAGTACGTCTATTCACCAACTCTTTTACTTTATCATCATCAATTGGCAAGCCAAGTTCTTCCAAATTTTCACGGATAAGCTTGTCCTGTCGCTTACGCTCCAACCGCACATAATGAGCCAAATCCCTATCAAAATAAGCAAAGGATTGACCGCCGTGCATATCATTTTGGTTGCTCTGCAATATGATTGCAGCTAATGCCGCTGCTGTTTTAATGCCTTTGGGTGGGCGTATATACCCATGACCATTGTTAAACCCTTCTGCAAGCAGCCTATCAAGCGGAATTTGTAGGCAAGTTAAGGTCTTAGAATACCAAGAAAGGTCATGTATGTAAATATCACCGCCAAGATGAGCCTGCGCTTCTTTTTCGGTAAGCACACGCTTCAAATAGTAATTTTTGGAAGCCATTTCAGAAATTTGCAAAACCTTGGCAGAAGGCGAATTGCCCACATTGGCATTTTCACGGTTATTTTCTTTCAGGATGGTGCAAACCGCCTCCATCAGCTCCGAGCGAGCCTCACGCAAACGTGAGCGGTCATCACGATACAAAATATAAGACTTTGCAACCTTGGCGTGTCCGTTTTCGATTAAGATGGCTTCCACAATATCTTGCACATCTTCCACTGTAACCCGCTCATCACCATCAGGAAATTCTTTGTTAATTTTTTTTATAGCTTCCAGGGTAAGCTCCATAGCCAGCTGGCGGTCAGGTTCGCCTGTGGCTTTTAGGCACTTAAAAATAGCATCGGTTATTTTACTCTCGTGAAAATCCTGGGTTCTCCCATCTCTCTTGTAAATCTTTGTCAGCATAATCCTAGGCTCCTTTACCACATAACTGGAAATAAATCAAGTAGATACTACCCATCCTACCCTACTAAGATTAAACTAAAAAATTAGGTCTGTCAAGCTCGAATATTCGTGACTTTTTCGTTGATGATTTTAGTAAAAAACATTACCTTTGCCCCATTGTATCACATTCCTAGTATTTTGGTCGGCTTAATCAGAATTGGAAAAAAGTTATCCACAAAATTGTACCGCCAGAAAAGATTTCTGACGGTATATACTCATACTTGTTATTTTAATAGCACATCACCTTGCAACATCCCAATTCCCATTAGTCGCATACCAACCATGGGAAATCCCACTACATCATTTTTGTTGATATAAGCAGTGGTGTAAGTGTCGGTAATGGAGATGGTTAGGCGATAGAGTTGCTCGCCAGTGGTTTCGTTGGTCAATTCTTCCACATTCAAAATATCTGCAAGAATTGTGAAGATACCACTTTGCTCCACCAAGTTGAGAAAATAACCTTCAAAAACAGATAAAAAATCTTCTTCTGACAACCGTTCGCCAAGCTCCATTTCCTGCTCATGTGCCATTTTGTAGAAGGCATCTTCCGCTTCTATGTCACCCATTCTGGCTCTTGCGGCAAGTTCTTTCTGGGCCCGTTCGTCAGCTTGTTGCTGGTGATAGTCCTCATGGCTTTTATCAACAGGTAAAAGCACCGTGCCGTAAAGCATTAACATTGCAACATTTACTTGATTTATATTCCCTTCAAAGTTAGTAACTTCTCCTTGGTTGTTTAGCTTTTTGTAATGGTCTAAAATCTCCATCATATTGTTTATGCGAAATTCAAACAAGTTAGCGGACGCCCTGTCCTCCGCCAAGCAGAAGCCAAATTGCTCCTCGTCCATGTCCACATAAGCATTTTGCACAATGTTTTCTTGGTGTCCCCTAGCAAAAATTGCCCAGTCGGTGACAGTGTGTTTTTCCACCATTTGCCCATCCTTGTTGGGTCGGGTACGGCGATAACCCTTAACGCTAACACCAAAACCGCTACCAAGATATTTGTATCGGTCGTAAAAAACCCGCCCTTTTTTGTCT
>Ga0131853_10009949_pt1 | contig 17418 bp, 7 predicted proteins | sample TergutLab28metaG_FD_92764 | JGI IMG/M metagenome (GOLD analysis project Ga0131853, IMG submission 92764) | Labiotermes labralis P1 segment gut microbial communities from Petit-Saut dam, French Guiana - Lab288 P1 (version 2) (version 2) | ecosystem: Host-associated > Arthropoda: Insects >... | reverse complement strand
CGCAAAATTTGTGCCGCGTCTGCTGACAGAGGAACAAAAACAGAACCGCGTCACAGTCAGTCAGGAGCTATTAGATCGTTCGAATACTGATGAAAACTTTCTGAAAAAGTCATAACAGGTGATGAAACGTGTACGGCTACGATGTTGAAACAAAAGTGCAGTCGTCGCAGTGGGTGGGAAAATCCTCGCCACGACCAAAATTGCCGAGGGCACTAAACACATGTTCACTCAAGGCCGCGTAACTCATGACTAATTGAAAGTGGCGTGATGTGGCTAGTGTCAAAATAAAGCTTAAAGTCCCAGCTACACAACACCACCGTCGCAAGCGTCCTGCGCCGGCTCACTGGTGCGCTATTTCAAATGTTCGGTATCTTTTTGGATTGGCCTTGTACGTCACACATAATTTTGCAGTTCAACGTACCTGAGGAAGTACGGACAGGTAAGCAGACGGACAGCAAACAACCTCCCGTACATACAGACTACGACTTGTCTTCATCCACTTGCGCAAAAAACGTATGAATAGTAACATATTGCTGGAAGAAATCATAAAAAAAATACTCCATATAACAACACTGTAAGTGACCTGAGTCACACTCCGGGTCGACTGTTGTAGATTAGAATCCATTAGAAATACTATCGAGTAGTAGTAGTAGTAGTAGTAGTAGTAGTGGTAATCTACTCAGCAATATCTTTGTGAGCGACCTGAGACACATCCTGGGTTAATCGCTATCGATACTAATAATTCGGGATCGATTAATATCGACGTTTACAGTGCTTCTGTGGAGTAACGCATGAATATTACGGCGGTGCATCATATGGCTACCATACATACAGACATGTACTAACTTCATATACCTGAACATCTGTACTGGCAAAAACTAAAAGCACAGGAAACTGCGATTACTACGTACTGTTCATAGCGTATGCACCAGTCGATCATATTTATTTGCTGTGTTCACAGAAAATGATTCTATACAACTAACGACAACGTCCGCCCATAATTGAAAATACAGGTATTGTGCCAAGGGAATCAACTCCATACCATGCACTGTAGAACTCCACTTATCCGGAGGCTGGTTATCCGGATCGGCTTGGACCCGCGGGTAAATTTGTCGAGAATTCTACAAAACTATCGTGCCCTGCAATTACCGCGTATCGGATCAAGTACAGTACAGTGTTATGGCTTCTAGAACTTCAAATCAGGCGTGGTCGCAAGGCTTGGACGCAGGTACACACTGTAAATAGTAACAGCCGCACTTCAAACTGCCAATGTAGCTTATTTTTTTAAAATCCGATTATCCGGATGCCTCGCCGTCCCAATTAATCTGGATAAGTGGTGTTCTATTGCACATAATTTTATGCAGACTTTCGTGAATCTTACAAGGCAAACCACAGACACAACTTGGATACTATTTGCTCATGTTATTGTACATGCGAACCAGAAACCCCGGTAAATAATTTGAACTTGAAATATACAAAAACTGACTAAGAACCGCGCACAAATTAATCAAAACATTAATCAATAACAAATACTAAAACGCTGAATGCCAAACACTTTTCCCACGGAATTCGTTTAATTCAAACCCAAAATTTAACCTTGTTTACTGCAAGCTATAAGACGACTCCTACGGTAGCTGCTGCAAAGTCGACAGCATCGTCTAACACTGAATTATTTCTTCGCTAAGACGAAACGTTAAAGAAAAGGATCGTAGTTATCCTTCCTCTTCCTTCGTAGCTGCTGCCACTTCGTCTTAGTCGAGTTAATCGTGTCAATAAGTCTTTGTTCTTCTTCGTTTTCAGCAAGAAAGGTGGATGGATGAAGGCAAGAAGGGTGAGGGGTGAGGAAGTGGGGGGTGAAGACTCTACACTAATGAGTTTGATGGAAGCGACATGTGCCGCCCTGTTGACTGTACACCCCCTCCCCCTTCTATCTTCAACGGTTAGGGGTGTGTGGTACCGCCTGAACGTGTCATCGTGGACGGATGGTGAGGACAGAGTAAGGAAGTAAGGCAGCGACTGACAAACTGAATGAGTGAATGGACTAAAGAGTGACGGAATATTCTCCCTGGATCTACCCGGCAGTAATACTAAAACAAAGAGTATATAATTTTTTAATCAAACTTATAATACTTCAAATTGATACAAGGCGGCATACTGACTGGGAGAGAAGAGAAATGGGTATAACATTTTAATTCAAGAACATGGAGGTCGGAAACTACTTGGGAGGCCTAAAGTTGAAGGGCAATATAATATTAAAATGACCTTAAAGAAAAAAATATGAGGACAAGGGCAAGATTCATCTTACCGAGGTGGACAACTCTTAACCACAAAGGCGATTAATGACTTTTCAAAAAACAACTCTTGTAAATGGGGCCAAGTACAGGATGTTAAGGGGCAGAATTATTGATTTAGTGGCAACAGTTAGAGGTATGAAGTAAATGTTAGAGTTCATTTCAAGCAATGATATTCACCATAACTAAGGTGCTACCACACAGTATAATAATTGGTAATAATATTATTATTCAATTACATGTATTGACATGCAGGCTTAACAGCGCAAAATCAAATATGAAACAACAACAACAACAACAACATCCACAACAAGTATCCAACATTCATAACTGACAGAAAAATACAGCACAACACAGATGGCATTACATCAGTTGGCGAAACCAAAAACATACCATACACTAGGTACGCTCTACGCTTCACGTGGCGCAGGCCACTTCGGCAAAACTGACCAGCATGCGGGCAAATGAATTTGAGTACACAGTACGAAGAATGAGTAAGTATACATACAATTATGCCTATAGTTTTTCTAACCATTACGTCCAATAAAAATACTGTAATAACAGAAAAATGGATATAAAATGCAATTCACGATGCAGCTAGTGTCGCAATTTTCAATCCATTCATACGAAATAAATTAGTAATTTAATGCGTGTCTTCATAAACAAACAGTTCTTAAGTTTTAAAGCTGCTTCGACGTTCTCCAGCTTTGCCAAGGAAAGGGTCACAACACTTTCTCTCATGTAAACTATCTGAGCGGGTAAAATAACGCTACGGGGTGGGCGGACCTGCCATACGTAAAGTAAAATGTCATTTAACAACAAAATCTAGAGATATCTTAAACTGGCATATAAAATTAAACAGCAATGGTATACGAATACACGTGACAACAGTATACCAACAGGACTATCAGCAACTGGTGTGATGCAAAAGACTAAGCTTAAGAGTGCACAACCTCCGAGCTTGAATGAAAGCACCTCGAACAGAGAATGAGCAGTGCTTCGAAAGTGCCACACCGTCCAAAAATTTCCCTGTCTCCAATCACACGCAATATTTATAACGTTTGTAACTGTTTTGGTATATTCTGTAGTTATAAAACACAGAGAGTTACCACCTGTGGGAAAAGGTTACAAACATATGACTATTTTTATCTGGAACACAACTGACTCAAAACTACTATGTATATGTACGTATTTGTGTGTGTGTGTATATATATACACATACATATAAACACATATGTATAGTAACAGGGGTGGACAAAGTTTATATTTTTTTATAAATATAAACAGACAATACATGTATAACAAACTGGTACTGTGGCACCAGAATTCGAAGATTAAGTTCCGATTATAAATTCCAGATCACTTGCTGCCCCATTCCCATCATAATAACTAATTTACCAAATATTCATTGTCATGTTTATCTTTTTAACTACTCCTCCACCTTACAAATGGGTGTTTTTAAAAGATATTCCTCCTAAAATAAAGTATATATTCCTTGTCTCCTCCACCCCCAGACACGTGTCCGATCCACCGCAGGTACGAAGTTGGGACAGACAGATTACTTAGAGTAAACTACATTATAGATACGTTGTGTAGTGACAGTTACAGAGTTAAAATTAGGATGTCTGTAAAGATGTGCTACTGCACCATTCAGTACAAAAACACGTGTGAAACAGGGGCGAAATGTACCGATCGCCCGCTGTTATACCGCACCGCAAGGCAAACACGACGAAGCGGTTGCAGAAGAGCACGGCGATTCATTAGCCAACCGCACTTTCGCACTCTGAAATAGAGCTTTATAAAACGTTTCGGAAGTCTTGCTTCTGAGTTAATGTTTTATAATACAACTGTAATTAATCAAGGTTCCTGATACTGCGCACATCAATATACCCCCTTGTAATGGCCAGTTACTAACAATGACAATGAAGATGATGAGAATGAACAGTAGATATCTGAAATTACTTGGCGAAGCAGAAGCAGCAGCAGCGCCATTATTATTATTATTATTATTATTATTATTAGTAGGGGTAGCTGCAGTATGACTAAAACGGCCAAACCTATGCGTATACAGGCTCGGACATGTCCTCGGGGCTCCTGGAGGTTCAGCTTTCCATTATTTCTACATAGTCGGCACAAGAAGGTGGCAATTCTGTCAGCCCTACGCACCGGCCACCTTTATTCCCCAGAAGACACTCCTGGTACTAATTTCCGTTAGAGGCTGAGTCGACCCCACAGCCATAGCACGACCGGTAGGACTAAGTAAATGACAAATTCCAACGACCCACTGGGAATCGAACCCGCGACTTTCCGGCTTGTAAAGCAGTGCCTCAACCAACTGCGTCACCGCGTTACCCCAGCAGTATTAGTAGTAGTAGGAAGTAATAACGAGTTTATTGGCACATCAGTGCTTGTGCACAATATCTCAGCGAAGATGTTCGCCAATCCTACGTATAGATGTGGCTGGTAAAACCTATCAGACCGCTAAGAAGTATCGCTTCCATTTTCGGAAGATATTCTGCACGGTGATGGTTCTCTCGATCCCCTCTATCCCATCAGAGATTCGATTAATATTTATTAAGGACGATACTGACTTTAACATATCGGTTAATTTCAGAGGCGTATGGTCATGACCCCAGCGAACGCTGAGTTCAAATCCTGAACAAAGTCCAGATCTTTGTGCGCATCATTCATTGCAGCCTAGAGATATAGCCATTCACAAAACTGTATCATCTCGTGAACGCCGCACTTAAATGCACACAACACACAGTAAAGGAATCTTGAAAAGTGATCAAGACTGACCCTTCGATGACTAAAATTAACCTAAATGACACTTAAAGCGTCAGATCCTACCTCACCGTAAACAGTGGCAATATGAATTATAAAGAAAGATCTGTTAGTGCTTTTACAGGAAAATTATCACTTTTTATTGTAGTCAAACCAAGCATGTGTGAAGAATAAGCGGAACTGGGCTTTAAACGTTCAAGGACGTCTTGGAAATGACTATTCATGCAGTGCGTGTGGGTGAAGTATGTATTAGTTATAGTAACGCACAGGTATCTGTGTTGCAGACACGTAAGTCACGGTCCATGTCTTAACAAAATGCCTATATTTATTGCACAGAAAGTGGATAATGGGGAAGACATTTATTTTTAAGCGTCTACAATAAAAAAAATCGCAGGGTACTGATCCATGATGATCAAATCAGAGACGCTAGCAAACTAATGTACTCGTATTTTATTGAGTTTATACGTAATATTTAAAAATACCGATTGAGGACCACTTCGTGTCCGGTACAGTGATAAAAATACATCAGAGAGAAAATATCGATTTGTCTGGGGCATCTCCATTTACTTCACCATTACTGGAGGAAGAATATGGAGAAACCTGACTGAGATGTAGGAAGGTAGAGGAACTGGGAAAGCTTGTTAATTTACGGGGTTTCAATATCGTGAAGGTGGGAGACAAGCCAACAGCCACTGTCACCGCTACCACCTCCTCCTCTTCCTATGCCTGCCGTTATGTCAGTAATTAGTAAATATTGCAGATTAAGATGATATATTACATCAAGCAGGGAACAGCCAGTATAAGAGCTTTGGCTTCAAACAAACGCACGCGAGGTGGAAGACTGACACAAAGCCAGATACGCATGTAAAGTAAAATATCAACGTGAACGAAAGATTTTGCAGCAGAGTAAAAATGTTTTTCAACCGATGGCATCACAAGCACAATCCCGGCAAAATAAACTGTCATAAGCAAAAGCATATAATCATTGCTCGCAAAAAATTTTTTTTAGACTTTCTAGTTCTGCAATAAAACATAACTTTTCCACAATCCCTGGATGTTTCCTAGGCCTTCTGAGCTTCTCTGAAATACAGGGCGTTTCATAATGTACTCCGGGATTACAAAAATTGATTACAGGAAAACCGTACGACACGTATTTACGAAACCTGTACAGATAGAAGGAACAACTCAAAAAAATTTTTTCCCAGTAAGTTGTTGTTCATCGTAGTTCACATTTCTGCCGCTAGGCGATGCGAGTGTATGTAGTGAGAAAATGGCCGCTCCGGGGGAGAAGTCTTTTAGTGTGTTGGAATATCAGACGAGTAAGTCTGTGGTTACTGTGCAACGTGCATTTCGTGCAAAGTACGCAAAGGACCCGCCTACAGACAAGACCATTCGTGCGTGATATAAACAATTTACTGAAACTGGGTGTCTGTGCAAGCAGAAAGCACCCATGTTGACACGTGTGTGGCAAGAACTTGAATATCGTATCGATGTGTGCCGTGTTACCTGTGGTGCACACATCGAACATCTCTAGTTGTCCAAAAAAAAAATCAGTTTTCCTGTGGATGTGAACAATTCCATTAAGGTAGGGCTTTTGGTTTTGTTGTTATAAATGTTTGTATTCACGGAGAACATTATGAAACGCCCTGTAGAATGATGAGATTTTAACTATTCGCGAGGGTAATTACGTGAAAAGTAAACAGTCGCGAAGTTATCCATCTTTAAATCGCTGGGTACGAAATATTAGGTCTTTCGGCTGTGGAAAAACACACATATTTACACACACAGTTATATGAAGAATTTAATTAAAATTAATGGACTGGCATAATTAAGGTCGGACCGGCAGCGAGCTTCGGGCCAACGGCTGAGAACACTTGCCTAAGTCACGGATTGTCGAGTGTAGCACCCGGTATTTCATAAATAATACAAGAAGTTATAAATCAAGGCAGGATAATATTATGCCGCTGTCTTCGATTCCCAATTTTATGAATCCTCAGACCTTAGAAATCATCTACAAATGCTTACTATCTTCATTTAATAGTCCGCAGTGAAAATCGTATTTTGAAACACCCACTACAAAATGTTATCTAAGCCACTCAAAAATATGGAAGGTTGTAGAGTTTCCACAAGCGACTTGAACTAATGTACTTATTCAGCAACACAAATAGTAACATATATACGAATGGCCTGAAAGACTTGACACATTTGGTTTGAAATCTGTTAATCACAGATAAGGGAGTAAACTATGGGTATTCAGATAAACAATAATCGAAAGTCAGTTTCTTCTTCAGCATTGCTAAACTAGGTCACAATTCAACGAAATGTTCTCGGGCAGACAGACGCGTCAGAATGCGAAGGTTCTCCGAGGGTTTAGGGAGTGACTCCGACCCCATCTTCAGGGTGTTGCTGACGGGAACGGAGTCACTCCGTGAAAGGTCAGAGAAACTTTGCATCCTGACGCGGCTGTCTGCCCGAGAACATATCAATGAATTCTGTCGCCGTGAGAGCTTCAAGACTTATGGGTTACAACTGCAATATTAAAAATGATTAACAACTGCAGCACCACAACTACTTGCTATTAAAGTCTGAACCTTTGGCAACTGTTGCCGATGTTCTGTAAGGTGGGTCGCATCAATTGAGGATACATTTTAGAATGCTGATTTGCCAATGAACACCACAATGTTTCCTTCAAAAGAAACAATACGTGTACATAACACCCTAACACGGGATAACACACGGACAATTAGTCAACGTGGCATCCGCGATTAGGACGTAATTAAGGATCAGAGTCTTATGGGTTTTAACCTATCTCTGTAGAATAAATTCAGGCGTGAAAAATATTCACCTTCAAGCCTGATTAATTCAGTTTCGCTTGTCTATCGTCAACCTCTGCAATTGTATTTCGTCAGAAGAACAAACGGACTACTTTGTCTGCATCCCTTCTAGCACACCTCCTTTCACCCTTCTCTGTACTAGGATTGCAACAGCTTACCCCCTGCAATTCCGAACGTAATAGAGAATTGCTTGGTTAAGGCTGACATTAAGGGAATATTGGGGGATGAGAAAACGCGTGAAGATGCCGCCACCGCCACCGCCCCCACTACCACCACCACCACTACCACCGACGTCTTTCAAGATTAGTAATAATCATAGTCACGTTCCAAACAAAATGTAAGCCTATACCTCAATCCGTGTAGTAAAGGAAAATCCAGTATTGTCACATCGTAAACGGATACGAAAGACGCTCTCCATGTAAGACTTACGCATAACCCTCAAAGAAGAGTAACGAGTGAGGGACATACATGTTGCAGTTACTACAATTTGAATAACTATAACTGTAAAAAATCTCAATTTAAAACGACAGTACGTAAACAATCAGTAATAACAATAATAATAATAATAATAACTGTAATATACATGTACATGTATACAACGAATCAAGACAGGCAATGTACGTATAATGTAACACTGAGGAGCGTTTGTGCAACCAATGCAGCAGTGGAAAAGCAATTATTATTATTACATATTCTGGGCGTGTGTCTGAAGCCTTAGTTACCCAGCACGCAAAGCGCATGCGCCATATTATATTGTCATCCGTGGCCTGTCCGACTCTACCGCATTTTTTTCACATTCTCATAAAGGGCACCGTTTTCGGGGGGGGGGGGGGAAGTGTTGAAAATAAAATGTGGTTTGATTTTCTCTATAATTTTTGTCTGAAACATTTCTCGCTCTAAGAATAATTCAGCAAGATAACAAATTTATATTGATCTTCATGTAAAGTACCAGTTATTCTTGTCAGTTTTTTTAAATGAAACCTAACCTTTCTCGACACATTTTAGAAAGACACTCAAATATTAAATTTAATAATAATCCGTCCAGTGGGAGCTGAGTTGTTCCATGCGGACAGACGGACGGGGACAAACAGACACGACGAAGCTAATAGTCGCTTTTGACAATTTTGCGAACGCGCCCAAAAATATATACGACTACAAAAATGTGCACAAACGGTGTTACTGGGCAATTCACAAAAAATACATGCAAAACAGGAATTACTTCAACGTACCGAAACATACTGTACGACACGAGGTAAAACACGCATGTTTCGAATGATCATACACAGCTGCTGATGTTTCTCTCAGCTGTTGCATCATTGGTGTGTGTGTGTGTGTTTGTTCAATTTGCATCTTCAACTCATTCAGATGTCAGTAAAAAATTAACAAAATACCAGAGAATTTTGGTTGAAACAAAATAAGACGTCTTAAAAGTAATTCCAGTTGGTCGTTGCGGATCAGTTGAAGGGGCCGCAAGGTCTCCTGATGTTGCATAGTAAGATATTTGCATGTAATGTGCAATCCGAAACAAAAGTAAGTGTACGGAAATACGCCGTTCATATTTCGCAAATAAAGAAAAAAATCCGAGTGGTATATAACAACCGAAAGGCAGAACAAAAAGGAACTCTGTGCAGGAAATTGCAGATCAGTGCTTAGAAAATGTGATGTGGGCGCTGATCATAATGAAAACAACATCAGTAACTTCTGTAGTACATCGCTGCCACTTTCTGTAGGTTACAAATAAAGTAGTTTCTCTGGAACTATATATATGTATTTGTAAAACCTGCTGTGCTATTTAGAAGTTCACAAAGTGTATTCACTTCAAAAAGTAGATCAGAAATACCGTAAAAGTTTTGCAATGAGGTGCTACAGAAGGATACAGTAGACCAATTGGAGCGATCGTGTGCAAAATGAGGAACTATAACAAAGAGTCAAGGAGGACAGGAATAACCTACGTACAATAAAAGGAAGGCGGGCTAACTGGATTGGCCACATCCTGCGTAGAAACTGTCTTCTAAAACAACGTTATTAAAGGAAAGACAGAAGGGTGGGAAAACGAGGAAAAAGACGTAAGCAGCTGCTGGACGACCTTAAAAAAAGGAGAATATACTGGAAACTGAAACAGAAAGCACTGGAGCGCACTCTGTGGAGAACTCGGCTCGGAAAAAGAATATGGACGTGTCGTAAGACAGACTACGTGATGATGACAAGGTATATAGTTTTTCTGATAATTCTCTGATAAAAGGCGATTGCCACCCTACATAGCATTAACTTTTTGCTCTTTAGCATGGAGACGGAGATTATTTGCTGTGGGGCAGGATCTCCATTTTTATCTATAATCAAGATGATTTCCAGTCTTCAAATGGTTAAACCACATAGGCTGAAATGCAATGAAAACAAAGTAAAAGAATAAATAAAAACAGACGCTTTCAGTCTTTAGGTACATCGTCCCCTGTGTGTTTTATTTACAATAAAAGGGGTTCTTTTGAGTCGAAACACAACTATCTTATGTTGTTATCTTTATTTAAGCTGACATGTTTCGGCCTTTGCACTAGGCCTTCTTCAGGTCACAAGATCTTGTGAATTGAAAATGGCCTAGTGCAAAGGCCGAAACATGTCGCCAGCTTAAATAAAGATAACAACATAAGATAATTGTGTTTTGGCTCAAAAGAACCCCTTTTAATTGACCTTTTCAGTATCAGTACACACGGCAAACAATAATGACTAGCTACTTAAGCGCACATGCATTCTACTTAAACACAAGCAGATATGAGTAAAGTCACATCTCCATGTTAGTTCGCGTGGGGATTGTACCCTCCGTTCTTCATTTGGTTCTTCTTCTTACGATGCGATGAGTAAACTATGCAACATCTGCCGCACATTGACTGTCTATAATACTGGTACAGCGAGTGCTCTGTTCAGTTCTGCACAATCTTCCTGCTGCCACTGTCACACTCTGTCTACTGCTCACTCAAGAAGCAGAGCCAATGTACACCCACACTGCTCAATCTCTACCAAAATAACCGCATCACAAGCCAATACGTATGAATTTAAATGTTGAAAGTGATTTAAAAACGGAATTAGAGTCTCTGCGAGGCACTTTCTGAAAAATACGCATGGGACAAAGTTATTAAATAACACGATAGGAAATGTGCGCACAATATAATGTAGAGGTGCGTTCGGATCTTCGCGTCATGAAATCTTAACAGATGCGTAATTTCAGGCTTCCGCCGCGAAGTACATGACAAATGCGCTCTTCCGGCTTGTTACGCAGCGAGTATTCGTAATTTCCTACCGGTGTTTCGGGACAACCTACCGGTCCCATTTTCGAGGGTCAAGAATAAAAAAGAAAGCCGGTTTTCTAGGTTGTCCCGGAACGTCGGTAAGAAATTATCACTACTCGCTGCGTAATAACCCAGAAGAGCGCAGTTCTCATCTTTTTAGACAATTATACTGCTCGTATTTAAGTGGCTACTGTTCAGTAACGTAAATACGATACAGAACGCTATTACTGTTGAAGTTATTAAGGTCTGTTGTTACATTTATTTGAAGAAGCTGTTTTTATTTATACGGCTGCATCGATTTTCTTTATATAAAATTTATCGCTCACCGCCATCTATATCCAAGATTAAGAATGAACGGAACTGCACCTGTACTCCCCCTGTATGGTGAGGGCAGGGACAACATTACAACCTTTCGTATTAATTTTATGTTTATGGTTCCGTGCACTGCTGATATATATGAATAATTGTCCAACGAGATGAGACACAAAGCAGTCTATTTATTATTCTACAAGTTCACTCAACACATTTCGGGTGTCAACCACACCCATCATCGTGAGTACACAAAACTGTAACTACAGCCTCCGGTACTGTGCAGCTACCTCCCTCGAACGTGGCCAAGCTGGCTTGGCCACGTTCGAGGGAGGTAGCTGCACAAAAAATATAACCAGTACCGGAGGCTGTAGTTACAGTTTTGTGTACTCCTAATGATGGGAGTGGTTGACACCCGAAACATGTAGAGCGAACTTGCTGAATAGTAAATAGACTGCTTAGTGTTGCATCTCGTTGGACAATTATTAATATACTTTCGTATTAAATTTATCGGTCATAGAAAACCTCGACAATCCCCCTCTCCCCCATCTAAATATTTTGTATCGCTGAATTACGGACAATATTTTGCACATAATTCGTAGGTAGACTTTAAACTATCCAAATGCCAATTTCATTTTCCCAGATGTAATAAATATAAATGAAATAATAAGACAGCAGGATTGCATTTTCCTTAACTGCGCAGCATGCAAGTCTCATAAAGAATATCAGTAAATGCACAGGGAAAGTGACAAAGCAGAACGGTGACTAAGTCACTGAATTGCTACGTCACACCACAACAAAGTGCATGTATAAACAGCCATACTACGTGACTCACTCACTCAACGTGGGCCACGGGGAAGTGACTGAATGAGTTGCATCCTTGTTGCCATAAAAACCATTCTAATCGGGTCTTGTTCACCGCGCTAAGCGCTATTGCCGAAAAATATCCGTCAATGACAGGAACTTTGTCACTGCGAAGTACGGGTTGAAAGTGTAGAAACGGTTAAGCATCGAGCATATAACACAACATAGCACAATGGCTGCATTCCACATATAAGATTAAAGCGATGGAAGAATCCGTGGAGTAGCGCATGAATATTACTGCAGCCCGTCATATGACGGGTAAGTGGATAGTGTAATTACAGCAAAGTTTGAAGCAATAAATGTTAGATATTATGATTGTTTATAGTAGCACCTAATTACCCGCCATGCAAATTGCATCATATATTACATTAACACCGAAACTACAGTTACTTAACTCATACACGGCTAGGATATCATACATGTAGGGAGGGTTTCACGTAAAGTGTCTGCTACGTTTGTCGGATTTTGACCAAACTTTAATTCGGTCGAAATATTTGAGTAAGTCCCCAAAACAAAACAGACGGAAAATTCGTCCTGTGGGAACCGAGCTTTCTTATGCGTACAGACATCACGAAGATATTCGTGGCTGTAAACAAACGTTTTGTGCAAGCGTCCCAAAATAAAATAAACAATCAGATAAATATTAAGTGACGGTACTTTTGCACTGAATAGGTAGTCAGAAGCAATAAGACACAACAAGAGTGGTGTAATTCGAAGAATGAAACAGAAATCGCATATAAATATAACAAAATAAAAATTTAATACAATTTAACAAGAGTAAATCTGATCTGCATGTTACAAACAAAATGGGGGCGCTGAAAGTTAAGTTCTTCTCAGCTCCCTTCTTTCAAGCACCCTCAACCGCTGTCTTAGATACTGAGGTAAGGTAAAATTTCAGAGGTAAAATGATAGTTTTGTACACTTTATCTTAACGTTTTCAGATAAGCGACCGAAAGAAAAAATAAATTAAACTGAATCTTAGCAAAAATCTCATAATTTAATCCGCTCTAAACTTACTTTTCCAAGAAGTTTTGATACTCGCCTTCCTATATTTCATCAATGTTTGAACTATGTAAGAGTTTTCAAGGATTTATCAGCTAGAACAAAAGTTACTTAACGTAGTATAGCCTATATTTTATCACACTTAAAAACGTCACTAGCGATTTCTTTCATTCTTCCTGTCCTTTCGGACTGAATAAACATACTGTGTTCAAAAACACTACCATTCTGCGTCATGTGCCCAACTAAGTGGTAAGGAAGAGTAAATGGGGCTTTTAGTCGTCCGTGTACCCCCAGAAATGAGCCCGCTCAACCGTGTTAAAAACTCTGATCTCTGTCGGAGATTAAGACGATTATCCGTTACACTGCATGTTATCGACAACCATGTTCGGACGTGACTGTAATAATCTTATTTAGTGAATATTAGTGTTAGTAAAACACACGCGGAGGAGTATTATACATTGAAAAACCACATCTCTTTTAGCGGTCCATGAACCAGAAAACGACTTAGAATTATGGTCAGATGTTTATTTATACAAATCCTAAACAAACCCTTGGGGCATAAATCGTGGCAGTATTTAATGTATTACAAAGACATGCTGTACTTGGAACAGTTATAATCCTTCGACGTGCAATTAGGCAGTCCAGGAATACATCTCGCTATGAAGCGAGGTGTCGTCGGTAAGCGCAGATATTAGACAAACGCATCACTGATTAATGTGATTAGTTAAGTCTATTTCAGCTTGGAAGAGAAGACTGGGACCCAAATGGCAGCAGATCGTAGTCTCTCGCTTCGAACACACATACAACATGCAGCAAGTCAAGCAAACCTAAATGGGAGGTTGTCACCAACCATTACTGTCTTGATGGTAAAATGTTAGAATAAGAGGAGAAGACAATAATTTATACCTACGTGATTTTATGGAAATGACAGGTAATACAAAAGGGGGATGATATGGCACTCCCAGACGCTCTCAATAATGCCAGGCATTCCAAAATGTTTCTAAATGCTAGAAGTTGGATTACACAATTAACGAGTCGGCGTCAATTTTGAACAACAGAGTCCCATACTCACATTCACCTGCTTCTGTGCTGTAATTTGAAACACATCAAACGAGCTAAGTAATAAACGTGTGTAGACATAAATTGAGAATTAAGGCCGAGGAGGAAAAATCAATCTAATTATAGTAACAAAGAAAATATTTGGATCTAAGGCCCGAGCAGCGTGGGGTTATAAAACAGAAGGAAATACCCTGACGAGACGAGAAGCTGTCTTGCTTTCACTCAATAATGGAGTACGGCATTACACTCTGGGGCAATCCAACAGAAAGCAAAAGATTTTCAGCTACAAAAGAAAATAATCAAAACTATGGATCTGAAACCAGAACTTCCTGCAGACCATTTTTTCAATCACTGGAGATACTGACATTACCTTCGCAATACATACAATCCTTAATGAAATTTTTGTCACATATTCTGAAAATTTATGCACTTAACATTACAGTTCATGGTATTAATACGATAAATAAACCGCAACTGCATAAACCGGCAGCTATACCAGAAGGGAATATACATGTAATATTTGAATATAAAGATCTTTAACGAGCTGCCTCAATACACTGTAATAGTAGTAGATAGAAAATGTTTTATATCAACATTTAAAAAGTATTTAACAAACCCTTTTATTCACTTGAAGAATTCATTAATGATTAAGCAGTACACGAGATGATGTTTATGTAAGAAGCACCTTTTAACTCTAAGAGGAAGACACCTGGTATATGATTTTTAATTGTTTCTAGTCATTTTAATCACTAATTATACATTAAACATGTTTTAAGCTACTGTAATACTGATCACTGAGTGAAAGAAATATATTTAATATTATGAGCCACAACAAAAAAACTTTGTGTATTATACATACAATCGAACACAACTATATTTCACCTAGTGGTGTGTTCGACTGTATGTGTAATACACAAAGTTTTTTTTGTTATTGAACTAACACAACGGGGATGACGCACCTCAAAATTATGAGCCATTACTCGTAGTTTAAATTGTTGTAAACTGATCACTGGTTGTATATTAATTATGTTTTACTTTCTTGCCACATTGACCACTGATTTGCATGACCATGTTTTGTGTTGGATGACTTGTTCTTATCCAATGGCCGCTGTGTCAATATATGTATATATGTATGTATGTACGTATGTATGTATGTATGTATGCTGCCAAATGCTAATCAAATAAATATCCTGTAAATTTCAGTTTCCATTTGGCCTTCAAGACCACGGATCAAGGAAATAATACAATACTAAGTAAGGCACATTTTAAACCTGGGCAAAATTGTTATACTAGCGTGATGGAAAGGAATAATTTTATCGGCCATCCTACATGCGAACCTCACATTATTTTGCTGTTTAGCCAAGACGAACGCCGAACGTTGTCGGTCAAAAGTCAGTTTGGTACTACCGATTCACGACCATACAGGTCTCAACGTCAAGGCTTTATTACAAAGCCATTCTCCATCACACATATCACATAAACAGGGGCAAGATATTCGACGTTTACGGATTTATCATTATCTGAGCATTAAAGAAATAACAACGCGAAAAATGCGGTTGAGCGCGTAAAAACTTGTACGTTAAATGACAAACTCGTCTACATTCAACCCAAACATCTAACTGTATATAAACAGTAAAAATTACTGCATGTTTCCACCCTGCTTTAGGTCATCACCATGTCACTCAAAACACTCTGGCGGATACTTTCACATTTGAACTACATTTAATTCAAACCACAGTGTCTCCTCGAATGAAGGGATCCCAATTTAACGCATCTCGGATTCAACGCACCAAGTCTTGGGGGTCCAACCTTTCCGCAAGTAGGTCTACCGGACAATCTGGTAGAGACCCTAAAAGTCCCGTAAACAGCCGCAGATTGTAAGAACATCTTTTAAATTTTCCCCTATGTATGTCCATAAAATTTTTTGACAACACTCTCTTTCCAAACAAAATTTTCTTTACATTGAGACGAACCGTGCCTACCGCCTGTCAGGACAGGAGATTTGATATTGTTCTTCAGAATGCATTATATTTCTTATGCACATTATGTTTTCTGTAAGGGAAACCTTTTAACAGGGAGTATATCTGTCGGTTTCAAAACACATTTTCGCAAAGAACGGAATTCCGGGTTTAGAGGTCAGCCTCCTTATTAGTCCGTTACATCGAGGGTCTACTATAGTAGAAATTTATACAACTGAATATCTCTATTGGGGATAATATCTCACAGTCCTCGCAACAACTGTACCTGTAATGTACTGTACGTACAGGTGTCGCCACTGGTGAAGGTCTCTTCTTGGCCGGCAGCTGTCATGTGAAAACCCGTAACCACTGATAACTGGATCTGTGCTTATATGACATCTGACTGGAAATTACCTCCGGAATAAAAACTAAGAATTTAAGATATTAAGTTGTGACACAACGCGTCAAACCCGCACTTCATACGAGGTTCACCCCGAACTCTAAACAAACGGACATATGACACAAAATATACACTTTTCACTGAGATCAAAATACGTCTTGAATATTTCAATGAGAATCACAGGTTCATTATCTTGTTCGCGAAAGCTAATCAATGAAACCTACCTTTAACCAGATGAACAAAGTCTATAACCTTACATCATCTTTCCCTAAGATTATGTTCCATTTTACCCTCCCATCTACGACAAGGTCTCCCAAGAAATGTTTGCGTCTATGTTTTCCGACTAAAATATTATTTACATTTCTCGACCCTCACATACATGATGCTCTACGCCTGCATTCTGCTTGTTATGTATCATGGATTCCAACCCGCGGGCTGCTGGCCCAGTGCGGGCCACAGTAATTTAGATGGTAAGGTATACCACTTATTATGACTTTTACACGTGCGGCCCGCGAACCAGCGCACAACGATCGTTGTGCCCCGAAGCCCCCCCCCCCCCCCCAAAAACATGTTGATTCCCTTCACCTAAAAAACAACCCTCCAAGGTACAAATTAAGACGTTTCCCGTTCTTTAAT